>OGOY01000293.1_pt1 | contig 66382 bp, 76 predicted proteins | sample 1552811 | NCBI WGS metagenome assembly OGOY01 (sample SAMEA2580132, study PRJEB22360) | human gut metagenome | biome: human gut; feature: human-associated habitat; material: faeces | place: Denmark | collected 2008/2010 | reverse complement strand
TAGAGCAATTGACTCTTAATCAATGGGTCCAGGGTTCGAGTCCCTGAGGGTGTACAAAGATTATTAAAAGGAGAACTTAAAAGGTTCTCCTTTTTTGTTAAGAGTCTTTGTTGTTACAGTTCAGCTATAGGAATAAAAAATACCGCTACTCAAAGCTATATTCGACTTTGGTAGCGGTATTTTTTTATAGTGTAACTACTATCTATTAGAACTTGAAGAAGTTCTTGGCATTGTTGTAGCTGATATCTTCAATCATTTGGTTTACACGCTCCATTTCAGATACCGGAATTTCTCCGTTTTCTACGTCACGTCCTACCAGGTTACACAATGTACGGCGGAAATATTCATGACGCGGGTAGGATAGGAATGAACGAGAGTCGGTCAACATACCTACGAAGCGGCTCAAAAGACCGAGTACTGACAAAGCATTCATTTGTTTTTCCATACCATCCTTTTGATCGAGGAACCACCATCCGGAACCAAATTGGATTTTTCCCGGGATAGAACCATCCTGGAAGTTACCCAGCATTGTTGCAATTACTTCGTTGGCGCATGGGTTCAAGTTGTAGAGGATTGTTTTAGTCAATTTGCCATTAGTGTTTAGGCGATCAAGGAATTTAGCCATTGCTTTGGCAGTTGTGAATTCACCGATAGAGTCGAAACCTGTATCAGCACCCAGTAATTTAAACATCTTCGTGTTATTGTTACGAATAGCGCCGTAATGGAATTGTTGAGTCCATCCTTTTTCCCAGTCCATTTCACCGAAGATCACAAGCATTGCTGATTTGAATTTCAGAATTTCTTCCTTGGTCAATTCTGCGCCACCATATACCTTATTAAAGATGGCTTTGATTTCAGCATCTGTATAATCTTCTGCGTAGAATTCTTCAATACCATGGTCAGACAGACGGCAGCCTTGTTCTGCGAAGAAGTCATGACGTTTGCGCAAAGCAGCGATCATATCATCAAAGTTGGAGATGATAACGCCACTTACCTCTGCCAGTTTTTCTACATAACTGCGGAAATCTGCAGGGACTTCTACAGCCATAGCCTTATCAGGACGCCATGTTGGTAACATCTTGATTTCAAATCCGCTTTCGCGTGTTTTGATATGATATTCCAATGAATCGATAGGATCATCCGTTGTGCAAACGGCTTCTACATGATAACGACGCATCATTCCACGAGCTGAATATTCGGGTTGAGACAGTTTCTCGTTACATTCATCGTAAATTTCACGTGCGGTTTGTGGATTCAATATTTTATTGATACCAAATGCCGTTTTCAGTTCAAGGTGAGTCCAGTGGTACAATGGGTTGCGGAAAGTGTAAGGTACTGTTTCCGCCCATTTTTCAAATTTTTCCCAGTCTGTGGTATCTTTTCCCGTACAGAAACGTTCGTCTACACCGTTTGTACGCATTGCACGCCATTTGTAGTGGTCACCGCCCAACCAGATTTCAGTCAGTGATTTAAACTTGTAGTCGTCAGCTACCATTTGAGGGATAAGGTGACAGTGATAGTCGATGATCGGCATTTTAGCCGCATGCTCGTGATACAACTTTTGCGCAGTTTCTGTTTGCAGCAAGAAGTTTTCGTCCATGAAGTTCTTCATTATTACTGTGTTTTAAGTATATAAAATTATTACTTTCTATATTTATACCTATATAGTATTGATTTTAAAGCTAATAGGCGTAAATCTTGTTTTAGTTTTATTAACCGTTATCGAACACAAAAATAGAAAATTTACTTGGAGTAACAAAATAATTCGTATATTTGCAGCGATTATTTATAATATTTAAGTTTTAGCACTATGGAGGACCAGAACTATACCATTAAAGACATTGCCCGTATGGCCGGTGTTTCCGCCGGAACGGTTGACAGGGTGTTGCACAATCGCGGTGACGTGTCTCCCAAAAGCAAAGCCAAAGTACAAAAGGTGTTGGATGAGATTCATTATCAGCCCAATGTGTTTGCTATCGGTTTGGCTGCTAAAAAGAAATATTCTTTCCTCTGTTTGATACCTTATTATATAGAGCATGATTATTGGCATTCGGTAGTAGGGGGGATTGAGCGTGTCCGGCAAGAATTACGTCCTTTTAATGTGAGTATAGATTATTTGTGCTATCACCATGGGGATGAGAAGAGTTATCAGGAAGCCTGCCTTTCTATAAAAGAAAAGAATGTGGATGCGGTATTGATTTCTCCGAATTTTCGGGAAGAGACACTGGCGCTGACAGCCTATTTACAGGAAAATAAGATTGCTTATGCTTTTGTCGATTTCAATATGGAAGAAGCGAAAGCGTTGACGTATATCGGGCAGGATTCATATAAGAGCGGATATATCGCAGCGAAAATATTGATGCGCAATTATTCGGCAGGAGAAGGCCAGGAGTTGGTTTTGTTTTTAAGTAACAATAAAGATAATCCGGCTGAAATACAGATGCAACGCCGTTTGGATGGTTTTATGAGTTACATTGCCGAAGAATATAATAACTTGGTAATCCATGAGGTAGTACTTAATAAATCCGATCAGGAAAGTAACCAACAGACATTGGATGAGTTTTTTCAGGCGCATCCGAAGGCTTTACTGGGAGTTGTATTTAATTCCAGAGTGTATCAGTTGGGAGAGTATCTTCGTCATGCGGGACGTAGCATGAAAGGACTGATAGGATATGACCTTCTGAAAGCAAACGTAGATTTATTAAAATCCGGTGATGTGCATTATTTAATCGGGCAACGTCCGGGTTTGCAAGGATATTGTGGGGTGAAGGCTTTGTGCGATCATGTCGTGTTTAAGAAGTCTGTTGAACCTGTAAAATACATGCCTATTGATATCCTGATAAAGGAAAACATTGATTTTTATTTTGAATTTGTATAATATCAACTTTATAAATTACAACTAACATGAAAGCATTAAACAAAGAAACTGCTCCTAAAACACAACGTCCGGAGCGTATTATCCAATTTGGCGAAGGTAACTTTTTGCGTGCATTTGTAGATTGGATTATTTATAACATGAACCAGAAAGCTGATTTCAACAGCAGTGTAGTAGTGGTTCAACCGATTGATAAAGGTATGGTCGATATGCTGAATGCACAGGATGATCTTTATCATGTAAACCTTCAAGGATTGGATAAAGGAGAGGCTGTTAACAGCTTGACAATGATTGATGTAATCAGCCGCGCTTTAAACCCATATACTCAAAATGACGAGTTTATGAAGTTGGCAGAGCAACCTGAAATGCGTTTTGTTATTTCAAACACTACAGAGGCTGGTATTGCTTTTGATCCGGCTTGTAAACTTGAGGATGCTCCTGCTTCATCTTATCCGGGTAAGCTGACTCAATTACTCTATCATCGTTTTAAAACATTCAATGGTGATAAGACAAAAGGTTTGATTATTTTCCCTTGCGAGCTTATTTTCCTGAATGGTCATAAGTTGAAAGAAACAATTTATCAATATATTGAATTGTGGAACCTGGGTAATGAGTTTAAAACTTGGTTTGAAGAAGCTTGTGGTGTATATGCAACATTGGTAGACCGTATTGTTCCGGGATTCCCGCGCAAGGATATTGCTGCTATCAAAGAAAAACTGCAATATGATGATAATCTGGTTGTTCAGGCTGAAGTTTTCCATTTGTGGGTTATTGAAGCTCCGCAGGAAGTTGCAAAAGAGTTCCCGGCTGACAAGGCAGGCTTGAATGTATTATTTGTACCGTCAGAAGCTCCTTATCACGAACGTAAGGTTACTTTGTTGAATGGCCCGCATACTGTTCTTTCTCCGGTTGCCTATCTCTCGGGAGTGAATATTGTACGTGATGCTTGCCAGCACGAAGTGATTGGCAAATATATCCACAAGGTAATGTTTGACGAACTGATGGAAACTTTGAACTTGCCGAAGGATGAGTTGGAGAAATTTGCAAATGATGTATTGGAACGCTTCAACAATCCGTTCGTGGATCATGCAGTAACCAGCATCATGCTGAATTCTTTCCCTAAATACGAAACTCGTGATTTGCCGGGATTGAAGACTTATCTGGAACGTAAAGGTGAACTTCCTAAAGGACTGGTACTTGGTTTAGCCGCTATCATTACTTATTATAAAGGTGGTGTACGTGCTGATGGTGCTGAAATTGTTCCGAATGATGCTCCTGAAATCATGAACCTGCTGAAAGAACTTTGGGCAACAGGTTGCACAAAGAAAGTTGCCGAAGGTGTTCTGGCTGCAGATTTTATCTGGGGAGAAGATTTGAATAAGATTCCGGGATTGACAGAAGCCGTAAAAGCTGATTTGGATTCTATCCAGGAAAAAGGAATGCTTGAGACCGTTAAAGGTATTCTGTAATTAGAAGACTAAATAAAAAAATAGCGCCACTGTCCTCTGAACAAGTGGCGCTATTTTTTATTATCAAGTTATTTATTATTCTTGTTCAGCCGTATGCAAAATAAATGTAGTAGCTCCAATTGTCACAATAGCGCCATCTTCAATGCGTACACGGTCTTTATCTCCCAGAATTTCATTCATAAGGAAAGTACCTGTGAGACTAGGAGCATCTCGTAATGTGTAGACTAGCTTTCCTTGCTTATTACGCTTTATATTGATGATGCAATGGCGTCGATCCATGCTCATATCACCACTTTCAATGGGAGTATTAATGTTTGTTCCTACACAACGGCGGCCTATGACATTGTCACCTTCCTGCAAGGGAAGTAACTGTTTAAAACCAAATACATTTTCGATAACAGTGATATATCCGAATTCTTCTTTATGAGATTCAGCTTCTTCTTCCAGGTTTTCTTCCTTTCTAAGAGCCTTAACTTTACTTTTTCCTAACCGGATACTGAATTGCTTGCCACAATGTTCGCATTCAAATACCAGTGATTGGCCTTCACTATACTTGGTTTCATCAAAATAAAGATAATTCTCACATTTAGGACAAAGAACTCGTTTCATGCTTTTTAAAAGGGATTTTTATTTAGCCAGTAACCAGGCATTCTTATAAGTTTCGTTTTTTCTTAGCTCAAGTAATTGCTTGGTCGCTTCATCACGGTTGTTAAATGAACTGATACTGACACGTACTTTACCATCAGTGTTCAGAGCTTTTGCATCTGCAAATCCTTTTGATTTTAATTGGTTCGCAATAACTTCTGCATCTTTCAGGCTGATTCCTCCTGCCACAATGATATGAAAAGGATGATTTGCACTTTCTTGAGATTTCACCGCAGGAGCAGGAGTCGCTGTTTCCTGTTTTACCACTTCCACTTCTCTTACTGCGATCGGTTTGGAAGTCCTGGCTTTATCCGTTGTATGCTTTTTAGCAGATGAAGTTTTGGTTGAAGCAGAAGAAGCAGAAAGCTTCTTTGCTTGTTGCGCAGCATCGTTCTTAACATAAACAGGAGTTACTGCAACCGATTGCTTTTCTATTTGCTCAAAAAGCTCGCTGGGCAATAACTGTGCATAATTGTTCTTTTGAACGTCGGTATTCTCTACCGGAGTTGAAAAGGCAAAGAACAGTACGATGGCAGCAATCATTGCTGCAGCATTGCGGAGATACGCGCGGTTGATACTAATTTCAAAAGTCTTCTTTTCCTTTTCCTGATAAGTCGGTACCAATACTTTTTCTTTCTGCTGCAGAGCCGAAAGTTCATGTATTTCAAAAGAGTCGAGACCATATAATGAAGGAGTTGTTATCTTATAATCATAAGGAACGAACTCGTAGTTGCCATAAATGTTAGATTGAATCTCGCCTATATTATCCAGATGGGCTTTCCCTTCCTCATGAAGGAGACCGATAAATTCGTTTACTTCTTTTTCTACTATACGGCTGGCGTCAGCAAAACTTGTGTCGTATGCTGACATATAAGATTGCACCAGTACGCCGTCATTCAGTTTTAATTGAGGATTAAAACCGATTGTACGGGTAGGAGGTAAAAATATATTTTCTTCCTTTACGCGGGTTGCGGGCGAATAATGCGCTACAAAACCACCAAATCCCGGAACAATGACGCAGTCGTTTTCCAGTAGTAAAGTCTCTATATGTTGTGCCAATTCAATCATGTCTGCAAAATTAAGAGATAAATTGAATATATCCCAGAAAACTTCGAAAAATTCACTACTTTTGCATCGTTTTATTTATCACTATCAATAATGAACTATATACAGACAGAAATAGACGGAGTATGGCTGATCGAGCCTAGAGTTTTCTCCGATGAACGGGGCTATTTTATGGAAGCCTATAAGAAAGAAGAGTTTGAAGCCAATATTGGTCCCGTAAACTTTATACAGGACAACGAGTCGAAATCATCTTTTGGTGTATTGCGTGGATTGCACTATCAAAAAGGAGAACATAGTCAGGCGAAACTGGTTCGTGTTCTTAAAGGAGAAGTGCTCGACGTTGCCGTTGATTTGCGTAAATCATCGCCTACGTTTGGAAAGCATGTTTGTGTATTGCTTAGTGAAGAAAACAAGAGACAATTTTTTATTCCCCGTGGTTTTGCTCATGGCTTTGCTGTCTTGAGTGAAGAAGCTGTTTTTACATATAAGGTAGATAACAAGTATGCTCCGCAGGCAGAAGCCTCTATTTTATATAATGACGAAGCATTGGGGATCGACTGGCCGTTGGCAGAGTCGCAAATGTTATTATCTGCGAAAGACAGAGAGGGAACTGCTTTCAAGGACGCCGTTTATTTTGAATGAATTTCTAAACAAACAATAGATTAAGTATGAAAATTGCAATCGTGGGAACAGGGTATGTGGGTCTGGTGTCAGGCACATGTTTTGCCGAAATTGGCGTGAATGTAACGTGCGTAGACACGAACAAAGAGAAAATCGAATCTTTGCAAAAGGGGAACATTCCAATTTATGAAAATGGATTGGAAGAGATGGTACTCCGTAATATGAAAGCAAAGCGATTGAAGTTTACTACCTCATTGGAAAGTTGTCTGGATGAAGTGGAAGTTATATTCAGTGCAGTTGGAACTCCTCCGGATGAAGATGGCAGCGCTGATTTGAAATACGTATTGGAGGTGGCCCGTACCATTGGTCGCAACATGAAACAGTATAAATTGGTAGTTACCAAAAGTACCGTTCCGGTAGGCACTGCCAGTAAGGTTCGTGCGGTTATTCAGGAAGAACTGGATAAGAGAGGCGTGACGGTTGATTTTGATGTGGCTTCTAATCCGGAATTCCTTAAAGAAGGAAATGCTATCAGTGATTTTATGAGCCCGGACCGCGTGGTAGTGGGAGTGGAGTCGGCACGTGCGGAGAAATTGATGTCCAAACTATATAAACCATTCTTATTGAATAATTTCCGTGTGATTTTCATGGATATTCCGTCTGCGGAAATGACTAAATATGCGGCAAATTCGATGCTGGCAACCCGTATAAGCTTTATGAATGATATTGCAAACTTGTGCGAGATTGTTGGTGCGGATGTGAATATGGTGCGTAGTGGGATAGGTTCGGATACTCGTATCGGACGTAAGTTTCTGTACCCGGGTATCGGATATGGTGGTTCCTGCTTCCCCAAAGATGTGAAGGCATTGATTAAAACAGCAGAACAGAATGGTTATACCATGCGGGTACTTACGGCTGTGGAAGAAGTGAATGAGAACCAAAAAAGCGTCTTGTTCGAAAAGTTAATGAAACAGTTTAATGGTGATTTGCAGGGTAAGACTGTTGCTTTGTGGGGATTGGCATTTAAACCGGAAACGGATGATATGCGTGAGGCTCCGGCATTAGTCCTGATCGATAAATTGCTGAAAGCAGGTTGTAAAGTACGCGCATACGATCCGGCTGCCGTGCAAGAATGTAAGCGCAGGATTGGTGATACTATCTATTATGCTTGCGATATGTATGATGCCGTACTGGATGCTGATGTGTTGATGTTGGTTACCGAATGGAAAGAATTCCGTCTGCCTTCATGGGCCGTTATCAAGAAAACGATGTCCCGGCAGATTGTGTTGGACGGACGTAATATATATGATAAAAAAGAGATGGAAGAACTCGGATTTATTTATCACTGTATTGGTAAATAAAAAAATAAGAGTATCTTTATATAAAAACTAAAATAGATGATGAAAAATGTGGCTGTATCGTTAATGGCAATCTTTTTCGCGGCATGTAGCGGCAATAAGAGTCCCCATTCTCTTCAACAAGAGAAAGAGGATCTTAGTGCAAAAGGACTACTGCAGGGAATTTGGCTGGACGATGAAACGGAGAGCCCGTTGATGCGTGTAGAAGGAGATACTATCTACTATGCAGATGTACAAAGTACTCCCATTGCATTTAAAATAATACGGGATACTCTTTATACTTATGGAAATGATACTACTTATTACAAGATTGATAAGCAGGCAGAACATATATTCTGGTTTCATTCCATAACGGATGATGTAATTAAGTTGCATAAATCCGAAGATGCCAATGATTCAATCTATTTTGTCCGTCAGGAATTAGTCATTCCGGCATATACGGAAGTAACCAAACGCGATAGTGTAGTGACCTATAATGGCACTCGCTATCGCGCATACGTATATATTAATCCTTCTAAAATGAGAGTCATCAAGACGACTTATTCCGAAGACGGGATTAGCATGGATAATGTATACTATGATAATGTGATGCACATTTGTGTGTATGAAGGTAAAAAGAGCCTGTTTGCCAGCGATGTTACCAAACAGATGTTTGACAAAGTACTTCCTGTCGATTTTCTGGAGCAATCCATCCTGTCAGATACAAAGTTTATGAAAGTAGACCGGAACGGTTTTCATTATCAAGCTGTCCTGGCCATTCCGGAAACTTCCATATATAGCATTGTAAATATGGAAGTAAGTTTTAAAGGAGATTTGACTATCACTTCATCCAAATAAAAAAGCACCATACATTCAGATCGTATAGTGCCGGATTAAAAAAGCCTTGCTTTAATTTTGTCTGGGGGGAGACGGACGGTTATTTCTCTTTCCTCCGTTATTATTATTCCTTTTTCCCCGGAAATCTTTTCTTTTGTAGTTGCCACCCTTGCCCTTGCTAAAAGGACGCGGTTTGTATTCCGGAGCTTCTCCCAATTCTTCAGGAATAGGAATTTTATAAATCTCTTTTTCCAGGAAGTTCTCAATACTTTTGAAGTTACTTTGTTCTTTCTCGCTGATGAACGTAAGTGCTACACCATCATTGTTGGCACGTGCTGTACGTCCGATACGGTGTACATAGTCTTCGCTGTCGTGAGGCACGTCGAAGTTGATAACCAGGCGGATATCATCGATATCTATACCACGTGCAACGATGTCCGTAGCTACCAATATATTGATTCGTCCGGCTTTAAACTCATGCATAACAGTTTCCCGTTGAGCCTGTTCCAGATCCGAATGCATTTCCCCTACGTTCAGTTTCATGGATTTCAAAGCCTTGGCTACTTCCTTGACCTTGATTTTAGAAGATGCAAAGACAATCACACGTTCCGGAACTTCATCCATAAAAAGACTGCGTATGATTCCCAGCTTTTGATTTTCGTAGCAAACGTATGCTGCCTGAATAATCTTTTCTGCAGGTTTGGAAACTGCGAGCTTTATCTCTGACGGATTATTTAAGATTGTGTTTGCCAATTGCTGAATCTTTGCAGGCATTGTTGCAGAAAACATGATTGTCTGTCGTTCCTTCGGCAGATATTTCGCAATTTGCATGATATCTTCATAGAATCCCATGTCGAGCATCCGGTCTGCTTCATCCAGAATAAAATAAGAAACCTTGGAAAGATCTACATATCCAAGGCTTAAATGGGCGATCAGACGTCCGGGAGTAGCAATAACAACATCAGCTCCTAAAGTGAGTCCTTTTTTCTGTTGTTCGAACAATATTCCATCATTTCCACCGTATACGGCAACACTCGATACCGGCATGAAATAGGAAAACCCTTCCATTTGCTGGTCGATCTGTTGGGCCAATTCCCGGGTAGGAGACATGATGACACAATTAATCGCATCTTCCGGATGTTTACCTTCAGATAATTTATTCAATACAGGCAGTAGAAACGCGGCCGTTTTACCTGTTCCTGTCTGTGCTACTGCGATCAAATCTTTACCCTCAAGTATGATTGGAATTGCCTGCTCCTGTATAGGCGTACATTCGTCAAATCGCATGGCATCAAGCGCCTCAAGCACATTTGCATTTAATTGTAGTTCGGAAAACTTCATTCTTTTATTTAATTTGTCAGCAAAGATAATCTATTTTTTGGTCTAATTACATATTCAAGTAAGAATCTTTGAATCCGAGAAAATAGAGCACTCCATCCAGTCCGATAGTGTTGATCGATTGCTTGGCATTTGCCACCACTTTAGGCTTTGCGTGGAAAGCAATTCCCAGTCCGGCAACCCCTAGCATAGGGAGGTCGTTAGCTCCGTCTCCTACGGCGATGGTCTGTGCAATATCCACCTTTTCCACTTGTGCAATGAGGCGGAGCAGTTCGGCTTTCCGTTTTCCGTCTACTACATCTCCCAGGTAACGTCCGGTCAGTTTGCCGTCAATAATTTCCAGTTCGTTGGCATAGACGTAATCTATACCGTATTTCTTTTGCAGGTATTGACCGAAATAAGTGAATCCTCCCGAAAGGATGGCGATTTTGTAACCGTACTTCTTCAATACATACATCAGCCGTTCTACGCCCTCTGTGATAGGCAAACTCTCGGCTATTTCCTGCATGACCGATTCGTCCAGCCCTTTCAATAGTGCTACACGGCGGGTAAAGCTCTCTGTAAAGTCTATTTCTCCACGCATGGCGCTTTCTGTGATGGCCTTTACTTCGTCGCCTACACCGGCACGGATAGCCAGTTCGTCAATCACCTCTGTTTCGATTAATGTAGAGTCCATATCAAAACAGATCAGACGGCGCATACGACGGTACATATTATCCTGTTGGAAAGAAAAGTCCATTTCCAGTTCGCTGGCCAACTTCATCAGCTTCTCCTGCATCGCAATGCGATCTTTCGGAGTACCTCTCACTGAAAATTCGATGCAAGCCCTGGTGCGTGCATCTGCCTGACATTCATCCAACGGGATACGACCTGTCAGACGTTTGATAGCATCAATATTCATGCCCTGCTCGGCTAATATGCTTGTAGCGGCAGAAATCTGTCGGGCGGAAAGCTTGCGTCCCAGAACCGTCAGGATATAACGGTTTTTCCCTTGCATACCTACCCAGTTTTCATATTGCTCGGTGGTGATAGGTTCAAACCGGATGGTCACTCCCAGAGAAGAAGCCTTGAACAACAGTTCCTTCATAATGAATCCGGAATGTCTTTCTTCACTCTTGAACAGGATACCCAGCGATAATGTATTATGAATATCTGCCTGGCCGATATCAAGAATCGTGGCATCATATTTGGCAAGGATTTCGGTCACGGAAGCAGTCAGTCCCGGGCGATCTTCGCCGGTAACTCGAATCAGAATCAATTCAGTATTTGATGGTTGCATAAAAAATAGACTTTAACGCTGCAAAAGTAGAGAAAAAAGTTCGTTTTTATGCTAAATAACATAAAAAGTTATACCCCAAAAGTGAGATTTTTGCTTATTTGCTTGGAAGTTAATTTAATATTTACTTACCTTTGCACCCGGTTTCAAAAATAAAGGCTCTGATAATCAGCGGATTCCTCTTCGCCTGATGCCTGAAAAGACAACGTTTCGGGAAGAAACCACTGTTTAAGGACAGTCCCGGATAGTATTAACTAAAACCGAATTACATGAAGCATGTAAAATGGATTTTTGTTGTATTACTGATTTGTTCCTTGACCGCTTTCGTTGAGAAAGACAAACCTACCGGAGGTTTGAGTGAGGGTGACGTAGCCCCTGATTTTAAAATCGAATCTACGTCAAACGGGCAACCCGCCTTTAAATTGGGAAATTTGAAAGGTAAATACGTGTTGCTAAGTTTTTGGGCAAGTTATGACGCGCAGTCCCGGATGCAAAATGTAAGTTTGAGCAATGCGCTTCGTTCTTCTCATAATGTGGAAATGGTTTCTATTTCATTTGACGAATATCAGTCAATATTTAAGGAAACCGTTCGTAAGGATCAAATAGTTACGCCCACTTGTTTCGTGGAAACAGAAGGCGAGGATTCCGGTTTATTTAAGAAGTACCGTTTAAACCGGGGATTCACTAACTATTTATTGGATGGAAATGGTGTAATTATAGCCAAAAACATCTCTGCTGCAGATCTTTCTGCTTATGTAAAAGAAGTCGGTTAACGATTTTAAGAATGTAAGGAGAAAGAGGGATTTTCCAAATCACCGTCAGGTGAAAATAATGGAGAATAGACAAAAGAGGAAATGGATACAACAAAAAAGTTCCGCCTACACTTGCATTAGCAAGAATAGGCGGAACTTCTACTTTTATACTCTTCGTTTATCCGGTGCATCCAAAACCTTAGGGCAATCTATGGATAGAATCCGTGAAGACTGCGGAAGGCTTGCCTACCTTTTATTTAGGTGCCTTCTGGTACAAGAAGAATGCGATACCCGCATAAAGGATATTAGGAATCCAGACTGCAACGGCAGGCGGCACATTTCCGTTCACGGCAAAGGTGGAAGTAATCGTCTGGAACAGGATATAAGAGAAACTTAATCCTAATCCGATACCCAGATGAAGCCCCATACCGCCTTTCGTTTTTCGGGACGAAAGCGATACACCGATGATAGTAAGGATGAAAGAGGCGAACGACATAGCGATTCGTTTGTGATATTCAATCTCAAACTCCTTGATGTTGGCAAATCCTCTTCGTTTCTGTTTGGCGATATAATCGCTTAACTCGGGACTGGTCAGCATTTCCTGCTGGTTTTTCATGATAAGAAAGTCAGAAGGTTCCATGTTGATGATAGAGTCTATCCGGTCTCCCTTAGTGATCTTTTCCTTTAAACCATCCAGTTCGCGTACCATATAATCGTGGATCGTCCATTTATGAACGGTGGTGGTGTCGTACGTAATCCGTCGTGCAGTTAAATGTGAAACCAGCTTTTTATCCACAAATTTGTCCAATGAAAAGCGGTTACCGGTTTTCATTGCGTTGTTATAGTTGTCGATATATGCAATCACTCCGCTATCCACTTCCAGCTGCACATTGCTTACCGAGTTTTGTTTCTTTGGTTTGATATACCGGTCTTCAAAATTCAGACGCGTAACACTTCCTTTCGGAATCACATACGAACTTAGTGTGAAAGTGACGAGGGCGATGATAGCGGCAGAAATCATGTAAGGGCGCATCATCCTCTTAAAGCTCATACCGGTGGAGAACATCGCAATAATTTCGGAGTTTTCTGCCAGTTTGGAGGTAAAGAAAATAACAGCAATGAATACGAACAACGGACTGAACAGATTGGAGAAATAGGGGATAAAGTTCATGTAGTATTCAAAGATAATTTTATCCCATGGAGCTTCATGCTCCATTAGTTTGTCCATCTTTTCGTTGAAGTCAAATACCACTGCAATAGAAATGATTAGTGCAATAGCAAATACGTATGTCCCCAAGAACTTCTTGATGATATACCAGTCCAGCCGTTTTATAAATCGATTGCTTTTCATTTCTTATAATCTAGTTGATACTCTTTTGACCATCATCGGTTTCCAGGTCGAGAAATCTCCGGCGATAATGTGCTTTCTTGCTTCCCCTGCCAGCCACAGATAGAATGCCAGATTATGTATGGAGGCAATTTGCATAGCCAGTAGCTCTTGCGCATGGAAAAGATGGCGCAAATAAGCCTTGCTGTATAATGTATCCACGCAAGAGGCTCCGTCGGCTTCGATAGGAGAGAAGTCCGTTTCCCATTTCTTGTTCCGCATATTGATAATGCCATCTTTGGTGAACAACATGCCATTTCGTCCGTTTCTTGTAGGCATAACGCAGTCGAACATATCCACGCCGCGTTCTATTCCTTCAAGAATGTTGACAGGAGTTCCGACACCCATAAGGTAACGGGGTTTGTCTTTGGGGAGTATTTCATTGACAATCTCGATCATTTCGTACATCTTGTCTACCGGTTCGCCTACCGCCAAACCACCGATGGCATTCCCGTCAGCACCTTTGGACGCTACAAACTCTGCAGATTGCTTGCGCAGGTCGGGATAAACACATCCCTGCACGATGGGGAAGAGAGACTGATTATAACCGTATTTAGGTTCTGTCTCGTTAAAACGTTGTATACAACGGTCGAGCCATCTGTGGGTTAATCCTAATGACTTTTTGGCATACTCGTAATCCGAGTCGCCCGGAGGACATTCGTCAAAAGCCATCATAATATCCGCACCGATGGTACGTTCTATGTCCATCACCTTCTCCGGAGTGAAGATGTGCTTGCTTCCGTCGATATGCGAACGAAATTCGGCTCCTTCTTCACGCAGCTTTCTGATTCCGGCTAATGAAAATACCTGAAAACCACCGCTGTCAGTCAGCATGGGGCGGTCGAAACCGTTGAAACGGTGCAGCCCGCCTGCTTTCTCGATCACGTCCAGTCCCGGACGCAAATAGAGGTGATAGGTATTACCCAGAATAATCTGTGCCTGGATATCTTCTTTCAATTCGGTCAGATGTACTCCCTTCACAGTGCCCAGTGTGCCCACCGGCATGAAGATAGGTGTTTGTATCTGCCCGTGGTCTGTTGTTATCAGACCGGCACGGGCATTACTTTTAGTGTCTGTATATTGTAACTCAAATGTCATTCCTGGCTGGGTTTCTTAACAGATAAATCAATAGGATCCGCTACTTTCTCGTTAGTCAATGCAATAGCGAATACCTCTTTTATATCGTTTACATAGTGGAAAGTCAGTCCTTTCAAATAAATATCTTGAATTTCATCTATGTTCTTTTTGTTCTCGGCACTCATGATGATTTCCTTGATTCCGGCACGTTTGGCTGCCAATATTTTCTCTTTGATGCCACCCACAGGAAGCACTTTGCCGCGAAGAGTGATTTCTCCCGTCATGGCAATGTTGGCTTTCACTTTTCTTTGAGTCAGGGCAGAAGCCAGTGAAGTGGCCATCGTGATACCTGCTGACGGACCATCTTTCGGAATAGCCCCTTCAGGAACGTGGATATGGATATTCCAGTTATCAAAAATCTCTTCATTCAGACTAAGGACAGAAGCATGCGCCTTGATATATTCAAGTGCCAGCATAGCAGATTCTTTCATCACATCTCCCAGGTTACCGGTCAATGTAAGACGTCCGCCCTTGCCCCGGCTTAAACTGGTTTCTACAAATAAGATTTCGCCTCCGACAGCTGTCCATGCCAATCCGGTGACTACACCTGCGTAATCATTTCCCTGATACTTGTCGCGTGTATATTCCGGTGCTCCAAGGAAATCATACAAATCTGTCGGTTTGATTTCCGTCTTGGCGAAATAACCGTCCGTAGCATATTGACGGGCTGATTTACGAAGGATTTTACCGATCTTCTTTTCTAGCTCACGAACGCCGCTCTCACGGGTATATGATTCGATGATAGCTTCCAACGTATCTTTGGGAAGCTTGATATCTGTCTTTTTGAGTCCGTTGGCTTCCAGTTCTTTGGGAACCAGATGCTTACGGGCTATCTCTACTTTTTCTTCTGTGATATATCCACTTACCTCAATCAATTCCATACGGTCGAGCAACGGGCCGGGGATTGTATTCAGGTTATTGGCTGTTGCAATAAACAATACCTTGGAGAGGTCGTAGTCTACATCCAGAAAGTTATCATGGAAAGCAGTGTTCTGTTCCGGGTCGAGCACTTCTAACAATGCGGAAGAGGGGTCTCCCTGACGGTCGGCGCTGACTTTGTCTATTTCATCTAGGATGAAGACAGGATTGGACGCACCGGCTTTTATCAAGCTCTTGATGATTCGTCCCGGCATAGCGCCGATATAAGTCTTACGATGACCGCGAATCTCTGCTTCGTCATGCACACCGCCTAAAGACATACGTACATATTTCCGTTTGAGCGCAGATGCGATGGATTTTCCAAGAGATGTTTTACCCACTCCCGGAGGGCCATACAAGCAGATAATCGGTGATTTCATATCACCTTTCAGCTTTAATACGGCTAAGTGTTCCAAAATACGCTCTTTTACTTTCTCCAGTCCGTAATGGTCTTTGTTCAACGTCTTTTCTGCGTTTTTAAGGTTCAGATTGTCAGTTGTATAAGTACCCCATGGGAGATTGAGCATCGTTTGCAGATAGTTGAGCTGTACGCTGTAATCCGGAGATTGCGGATGAGTGCGTTCCAGTTTGGCAAGTTCTTTCATGAACGTGTCTCTGACTTCTAAATTCCAGCGCATTCTTTCTGCCTTCTGGCGCATTTCCTCTATTTCCTGCTCCTGACCGCCGCCACCCAGTTCATCCTGGATGGTCTTGATCTGCTGTTGCAGGAAGTATTCGCGTTGTTGCTGGTCGATATCTTCGCGGGCACGCATTTGGATGGATGCCTTGATTTCTGCCAGTTGCACTTCGCGGTTCAGAATTTCCAGTAAGTGATAAGTGCGTTCACGCAATGAGTTGATGCTCAACAAGTCCATCTTCTCATCTTTCTTGAACGGCAGGTTTGAGCAGATGAAATTGACCAGGAACATTGAGTTGTTGATATTTTTAATAGCAAACGACGAATCCTGATGCATCACATCTGATGATTTGATGTATCTCATTGTCAAGTCCTTGCAAGTTTCCACCAGGGCTTGAAACTCTTTATCATCTTTGCCGGGGACATCTTCCTCCAAAAGTTCTATTTCACCTTTCAGGTACGGATGAGTTTCGATGATGCTAGTCAGACTTAAACGTTTCATTCCCTGAAGAATGACTGTTGTTGTCTGATCCGGCATTTCCAATATCCGCACAATTCGTCCTACGGTACCGATATTGTGTAAATCTTCCAGTTTCGGATCTTCTGTATGTGCCGATCTCTGGCATACTACTGCAATATCTTTATGTTTCTTGTCAGCATCTCGTACGAGTTTCAGAGAAGACTTACGGCCTACCGTGATCGGCAGGAATACTCCAGGAAACAATACCATATTACGTAAGGGGAGTACCGGAAGAATTTCACCAGATTTCACATTTACATCAAATGCTTGTTCATCGTTCCCATCATAGTCTGTGATTAGCGAGAAGTTGTTATCGCCTCCATCTTCCAATAAATATCTTTCTTTCATTTTTTCGTTTTAATTTAGTTTATGTCATATTGATATGCATAAATCGTTTGCAAAGTTAATTGATTCTCTCTAATAATAAAGCACTGCGCAGAATAAAAACACAAAAACAATGCCAAAATATCGGCTTGTAAAGGGAGTATTCCATAATTATTATTTATTTTTGGCGATTTGCAATAAAATAATAGTATAAAACGGCTTTAAGATAAACGGATAAAATGTCGAATCCTTATTTTCAATTTAAGCAATTTACGGTATGGCATGATAAATGTGCCATGAAAGTCGGTACGGATGGGGTGCTTCTGGGAGCTTGGACTTCCGTTGAAAGTGCGCACCGGATTTTGGACATTGGGACGGGAACAGGGTTGGTAGCTTTAATGTTGGTGCAACGCAGTTTGCCGGATGCAAATATTGTAGCGTTGGAAATAGATGAAGCGGCTGTCGGGCAAGCCAGGGAAAATGTTATTCGTTCGCCCTGGAAGGAGCGGGTAGAGGTGGTGCAGGCTGATTTTAGGAAATACAGGTCTTCGGATAAATTCGACGTAATTGTTTCTAATCCTCCTTATTTTGTCGATTCGCTGGAATGTCCGGATCGTCAGAGAGCCGCGGCGCGTCACAATGATTCTTTGACCTATGAAGATTTGTTGGAAGGAGTAAGCGGATTATTGACAGAAAACGGATTTTTTACAGTGGTGATTCCGGCAGATGTAGCTGAACGGGTAAAAAAGATAGCTTCTATAAAGAAATTATATGCAGTCCGTCAACTGAATGTAATCACTAAACCCGGCGGTATTCCGAAACGTGTTTTGATTACTTTTTCTTTTTCCAATCAAGAGTGCATTGTAGAAGAACTATTGACAGAACTGGCTCGTCATCAATATAGCGAGGAATATATGACGCTAACCCGGGATTATTATTTGAACATGTAAAAGGGTGACGCTATCCGGTAAAGATAGTGACGGTATATGCTTGCGATAGTGACGGTATCGCTGTCATATACCGTCACTATTTCAAAGCTAGTTCAAAAACGCTATTTTGAGATCTTCGTTCTATTCCTTTCTAACTCATAATTCAAAAGAGTAATTTCTAGCTTTTGAACACTATTTTCTAGCAGTACTTTCTGAAGTTGCTCTTGAAGTGAAATTATTATTTTGTCTTTTGATAGTCTTAAATTCAATAAGCTGCTACAATAACTATACTACTCTTTTAAATTATTTGTTTTGTATATGCTTTATTTTAAATTCTTTCAGTGACTTTTCTATCTTTTGATAAAGGTCTGTTGTTTTTGTTGAGTATGTAGATAAAGAGCCCCTAGGCTCATCTGCGAATCTGAATAATTCATCTGTATCTGCATATATTGATACTAACTCATTATAAGCATCTTTACAACTTGAAGGATAATCATTTAGTTGTGGCATTATAGCCTCGATTGAATCTTTCTTTTGTTTTAGTCTCTTATAGGTATCTGTTGTGATAATAAACTCTTGATGCTTCGCTAAGGCTTCATTGAAATCAGTGCAATATTCTCCATTGTATTCATGATCGTAAATTACTTTTCTCCAAGTATCACAATAATGAAGAGTTATTGCTTCACTTAAATCAGCTTCTTTCTCAATCATAGAAGCGGTATTAGAGAGTTTTGCTATATACTCCTTTTCTGAATTACATGAAACCAAAACTATGGCTAGTATCGCACTCAAATAAAAAAACTTTTTCATCATATCGTTATTTTTGTTACACAATCAATTTATTAGAATCCTGTTTGTAATACTGTATTAGAGTATTACAAGATTGATATTTTATATTCAAAAAAACATTTATTTTATTACTTGAAGAATATCCAATGATACGCTTATTTGATTCTTCTGGAATTCTAAAATTCAGAAAGGGACTTTGTGAATGCGAATATAGTGAAATGAAAATAACAACGAGCATCAGCAGAGTTTTCTTCATGTGTTTAAGTATTTTGTTTGTTATCGTTTTCTCTATAAACAATGTTTGTATTTCCGCTATAAAGTTAACGCAAAACATTGATAACGCCAAAATAAAAGGGTAGTAAAGTTAACAAAATAGATTTTTACTCTAAATTAAATAAGAAAATGAGGATAATGCTAGAAACCTGTTCAAAGATAGTTCAAAGAATTGCCCTTTTTATTTGCCCCCAAACGGGGATAATTACACTTATCCTATATATAATAAAAAAGCCAATACTAATTGTACTGGCTTTATTTTGTGAATCTTGACTTGATTTTCTTCGTCGGGGTAGCGGGATTCGAACCCACGACCCCCTGCTCCCAAAGCAGCATGATAATAAAGGGTATTCAGCTACATATCAGTCAATTATAATGATGTGAGCTAATCATTTCAAAGATAGTTCAAAGAGCGCTATTTTGAGGACCTTATTTTAGATCTTTCTAACTCATAATTCAAGAGGGCAATTTCTTGTTTTTGAGCACTGTTTTCTTGCAGTACTTTCCAGAGCTGTTGCCGGAGAGCAACGATTGTTTTGTCTTTATCTTCCATATATTTATTTGTTGGTTTATCCGGTTATTTTTTGTCGTCCGGCTACTTGCACTTTCTTGTTTTCTTTATTATCTATACAAGGAAAAACAATAGGTATACTAAATCTTATATTTGTAGCTGACTTAGCTTGTCCTTCAATTTTGGTATTACTACCGAATCCCCAAGCACCAAAAGTAACTCCAAAGCCAACTTTTCCACCTTCACCGGACATATTAGCCAATGATACCTCGAATTCAATATTCTGAACACTGTATAATTTTCCTTCTATTTCTACATTGTTCTTACTGTTACTTTTCCGAGGACTTACAATAGCCCCACTGGTTTCAACTCTTTTTTGAGCAGCTGTTATACCATCAACGATTTGGGAAATTGCTTCCTCTACAAACTCCTTGAGTTCTATTACCTTTGGGGTATTCTCTGGTTCCATTTATATTTTAAATTAAAAGTTATGTTTAAAAAGTTACTTTACAATTATCGTATGCGTAAACTACGCAAATATTATATTGATTATACAATGAAACAATCATCTAATTCCATTAATGCATTTTGCTATGAACGAGATGACGGTGGACTAGATAAGGTTGCCATTAGGTATATTGAAAATATATGTAATTATATTGTAAAAGGTATCCAATAGGATGCCTTTTAGTGTATTTTACTTTTTCAATTAACTGGACCTCATGATGTTATATGGTCATTGCTTTTCATAGAATAGCAGTCCGACACGATCTATATGCTCGCCAAAAGGAGTACCTATATTCTTACTGTAATCAACTATATCTACTTTGTATAGTAACCCCAAGTCCTCTATTTGAATATTTATATCCAACAGTTCATTGAAAGATATATTTTCCCCTATAAGGGCCAAATCAATATCTGATCCTTCGGTATAGTTGCCTTTAGCTCTGGAACCAAATATTAATACCTTGTCAATATTGGGATGTTTTTTTAATACATCACTAATATCTTTTATAACTTCATTACTTAGACCAAACATATTATGCGAATAATCCAGTGATTTTACTTCTTTCAGAACCAAGCCGAACAGCTAATTGTTTTAGTAGTATAGAATACTCAGTGTAAATCTTTTCGACTATCTCACTTGCCTTGCCATCATTATAAGTGTGCGAGGTAGCAATCCTAGCTTTTGCCATTCTACGCCAACCGTCATGATCCGTAATCATATTATCTTCAAAAGCCTTCTGAAGAGTACCATTCGGACCTTGCACAAACTCGTAACCTTTATACTTCAATAGGTCTTGAAGGACTTTCCAAGCCAACTCGAAAGTATATTCAAATCTTTGTATAAGACCTTCCATTTCCAGTTCAGTTAACTCATCGGGCTGTCTTTCGGATTCTGTAACCTGTAATACTCTTTTACATGCCTTACAATAACTATCATATCTTTGTAACCAACGTATATCTTGTTCCATAAATCTTTTTTTAGTTACACAATCAATCTGCTAGACTTCTAAATTCATCTTATATAGAGTTGATGAAGTCTACAGCATAACTCATGTCCCGCTTAGTGTACTCCATGTATTCTCTGACAGCTTGGTCTGTATATCCTTTGTTTTTAAGAATCTTCCATTTGCGTAAATATTGTTTGAAGTCATTGCTGTTTTCATCCACTGTCGGCACCTCTTTTGCAGGAGCCTCGTTATATGGCTTATTGGGTTCTTTTTTCAGTTCTGCTACAATATTTTCATCCTTGGCAACATGGGGCTTATCGTTATCCTTTGAGTTACTTTGCTCCTTTATTGCAGAAGAAAGTTTATCAATGCTTGAAGACAATTCACGACTCCTTTCAGTATATAAGTTTTTCAGTTGCTTTACATCAGCTGCAAGCTGGAGGAACTTCACAATCAAAACAATAAGAATAACCAACTGGATGATTCCAGCCAATAGATATACAAGACCTATAATTCCAAGTGCTTCCATAATTAGCTTTTATTTTGTTTTTATATTGATTCACATATAAGTGAATGTATTTTTTCGTATGAATCAAATTTTTCAGTATCAAGCTTTATGCCTAATTTCTCTACTCTTTTTATATAGTATTTTACAACTTTCTTGTATTCGGATTTATAATATTCATTCCTTTCTTTATAATCTAAGTTGTCTTTGTCCCCGAACTCGGATATTGTTTTATTGAATAATTCAATTATACTTTTATGAAATGACTCTTTATAAAGATTGAAAGACTGCTGTTTGTCGCCGTCTAAAGCAAATAATTGAGCTTTTAGTAATATGGCATCATCGTTTAGATTTTCTTCTAATTTGCCCTTAATTTTGCTAACGTTATTGGTCATCCCCCAAATCTTAAAGAAAAGAATGATTTGTAGTATTCCGAATACAATCATTACTACACCTGTAAATGTAATTATGTCTTCCATGATTTATTGATTTTTTGTTTGTTAGTCGCTTATTCTTAGTATATTAATCGGATTGTTCTTACAAATTCTCAATATCTTCCTGCTTCTCTATCTTGTCAATAGCTTCAGGAAATTCAATACCATATTTTATATACTTTTTCTTATATTCTTTTTTTAGAGATGAGATTTGCTCTTCAAGAGCTTTCTTTTTACAACCATCAGGATCTGGAATAGAATCGTTATAATACTTCTTGATTCTATAAAACATGTCATTAAATAATAATTCTGCAATTCTATTTTTATCTCCTTTAAGGATTGCTTTTCTTAGCGTCCACTGGTCTGTCCCTCCTATAAATTCACTCCTCAAATCTCTAATATCATTGGTCATACCCCAAATCTTACAAAAGAGAATTATTTGCAATATTCCGAATATTATTGAAATGACTGCTATCAATATCAGTAAGTCTTCCATGTTATTTATTCATTAGTACATTAATTAATCGTTCTTTTTCCTCGAGAAGCTTATCCTTGCCTTCGATAACAGCTTTCAAATGCTTTATTTCTATCATAGCATCTTCAAGTTTATCTTGGCATTCATTAGTTGATATATTACCGTTATTATCTCTACCAACTAAAATATTCTTTGTACCATTTTGCATTACACTAGGTGTTATATCTTCGAAGAATGATGCAGGTGATAAATTTAAAACAGATGAAATGTGTATAAGTAGTTCTGTATCAATATTTTCTTTTTCAAATATTGAATAAGTATAAGGTCTGCTTTTGTTTATCAACTTTGCAAAGTCTGTTACACTTATATTTCTTTTAGCGACTTCTTCTTTGATTTTGTTACCTATATGCATACGAATATTATTAAATTATCTTAATAGATTACACATTTTGTCTTGTTTTTAATTACAGTGTAATGTTTTTAATTACATTTGCACTATAAAGTTAACGCAAAACATTGATAACGCCAAAATAAAAGGGCAACAAAGTTAACAAAATAGATTATTTACTCTAAAAAAGACAAGATATGAAGAATCTAAATGAAGTAATGCGCATCCTAGGCGGAAGTAAACGTTTCGATTTCGAATACAATGAGAACGGATATTCCTGTATTCTAGTAGTTTCAAGTTACCACTCCGGTGAAGAAGTAAGACTCGATCTTTCTAAACTTGATGACGAAATGCTTGAAGCCTTGCAAGTAGAAGATAAAGATAATAAAGAAATGGAGGATTAAGTCATGAAAGTGAGAATCAAGAATGTAATCGGTTCAACTGGTAACGAATGGCTTCTATGGGAGCTAAAAAAGGAAGCAGGAGTAAAAGAAGGAGATATAGTTGAGGGTAAATTCAATCCTAAAAATAAGGCAGTAGACTTTACTAGAGGTACAACAGAATGTGTCGCTTGGCTCGGAGAAACTTGCGAAGAAGTTAAAGACTAAAATAATAAAGCATGCAGGTTTAGTTTTCGATGCAAACCCTTTGAGAATGCGCCTTCCGGTAATGGAGAATCTGAAAGAGGTTACGAGATAGAATGAATCTTTAATCATCTGCGCAACAGCGATACGTTGTCCTTGGCAGGCTTGGTCGCTTTCCAGGGAACTAATTACTATAATATAATAATGTATATGGAAAATCAATTAGAAACTATCAAAGCTAATCTGCCTTACGGATACGAAAAGCAGATTGCGAAGGAAGTAGGATGCTCACAGGGTACAGTGCACAATATCCTCAACAACAAACCTGCTTCCGCTCGTTCAACCTACAAAGCTAAAGTATTGAATGTCGCTGTAAGAATGGCTAATGAAGCTTTGGAAGTCACCAAAGGAATCTCCAGAGCGGCAGCCGAACTAGAGACTTTGCATCATGGAACTGCAAGCTGATTCTGCTCTAACCAAGCGGGAAAATCAAATAGCGGGACTGGCTGCTTGTGGCTTGGCAAAGAAGGAGATTGCAGACAGATTAGGTACTGCCTACGGAACGGTAAATGTCCTGTTAGATAAGGCCTACAAAAAGACGGGGACCAGCAAATTAAACGAACTTGGTGCTTGGTGGATAAATAGAGTTTTTGCTCTAAATATAGACTTCAAGCAATTACAGAAATCATTAATCGCTCTTTCATTTCTTGGAATTATTGCCTTTCAAATTGCATTTGACTGCAACAACGACCTTAACCGGAGTCGGCGGGCAAGAATACGAAGAAATAGGATTGAAGAAGTATATGAACTCTAATCAATATTAATCAGGCAGCATAGCATAGAGATGCAGATGTGTTTCAGTAATTAAAAGCTCAACACCATTCAAAAGTAAAACAAAGAAACAGCCTAATTAGAGATTATGGAAAATTGCTTCGAAATGATGGTCGCACGATGTATTAAGATCGGAACTGTTCAAACGTTGACGATGTTAGGGCTACTTCCCGAAGTAGTAACTATATCACAAGCGGAAGATATATACGGAAAACGCCTGATTACAGAATGGCGCGAAAAAGCCTGGATTAAGTTTTATCCGGCAAATAATAAGGAAAGAGGAAAATATTATGTGAAGCGGTCAGAACTGGAAACAGCTAGCGCAATGATGGATTTGCATAATAAAGTTCCGGACAATATCATCAAACAATTAATGCAGACAGCTGTATGACACAAGTTAAACAAGGATCTTCCTTATTAAAGGAATTACAGGATAAGATAGGAAAGCAGTTGGATGAAAGAGAAAGCGCTATTAAAAATTACAGTCCTTCTCCCATCAAATGTAGTTCATCAAAAACAGATATCAGAAAAGAACCTACGGCTGAAGATATACTCCTAATGGAAGAGTATAGGCGTGGAGTATATCAAGGAGATTAAATCATTAATAATTAAATAATTATGAGTAATAGTATTCAAATCAAAGTGGAGGAGCTTAACGCACTTCCAGCAACGAAAATTGTCGAAAATGAGAAAGTTGAACAGAAGTTTGTCGGCATGTATAACGCTATTTGGGGCACAGAAATGGGTGAACAGATTTATAACCGCGAGAAGTTTCATTTCAATAAATTATTGACTGAAACGCCAGCTTTACAGGAATGTACAAAACTGTCCCTCTTTGGTTGTTTTCTTGATATGGCGGTGAATGGTCTTTCACTTGACCAATCAGGCAGGCCACAGTGTTATTTAATTCCCCGTAACGTTAAGGTAAAGACTCCTAGCGGTGATATGTGGGAAAAGCGAGCAGGACTTACTGTTTCTGCCTACGGTGAAGTATATATGCGACAACGCGCCGGACAGGTCCGCTATGTAGATAATCCTGTAGTAGTATTTGAAGGTGACAAATTCCGCCCTATTATCGGAGTAAATGGTGCTAAATCTATAGAGTACGAAGGAGCTTTCCCGAGAAAATCAGATAAGCCGGTTGCCGTATTTATCCGCATTGTACGCAATGATGGGTCAGTTGATTATTCTTGGATGATGGAATCTGATTGGAAGCGTCTATCAACCTTTTCTGCAAAGCAAAACAAGGGAACTGCAAACTCCCTGTATACCTCTAACGGTGGATTTATTGATACCGGATTCCTTGAAAACAAAATGATTAAACATGCTTTTGATGCATATCCAAAAGTGCGAACGGGCAATTATACATCTATGGAGACACAACAGGAAGAACCTGTTATTGATTACGGGCTAGTAGATGAAGAAAAGGTAAATGAGCCTATTCAATCCGCACCCTCCGTAGATGATACCAAGATTCCTTTCGGAGAAGAAAAGCAACTAGAAGCCCCGGAACCTGTGCAAGTAGCAGTATCCGAGGATGATGAAAACGGAGGCTTCTAAGTATTTATTAACCAATTTAAGAAAATAATTATGCCAACAGAATTAATCAAAATAGACGAAGTAAAAAACATTTTTTCATCATTTCCCGAAATTATGGGAAGGAATACTCTCTCCGTAAAAAAATGTAATGAAGCAGGGCAGGCTCTCCTTGATACAATCGAGGGAGAAGGTATGAATGAAACGATAGATCAGGCTGCAGCTGACTTCTTGAAAAAAGTAAATACTACTCTCAAGAATATGGACGAACGTCGCAAGCCCATCACGCAGATATTCGACAAAGTTCGTTCTTTCTTTACTTCACAAGAAAAAGAAATTGATCCTAAGGATTCTTCTACAATCCCCGGAAAGCTTGTAGCAAAGCGCAATGAGTATGCTAAGTTCAAATATGAAGAAGAGCAGAAGAGAAAGAAAGAAGCCGAGCAAAGAGTATTAATCAATAATGAAAAGGTAAGCTATCAACAAGCAATAGAAAATGGACTTCTTTCTTATTTCAGTTCATATCTATCTTCTAAGGTAACCGAGCTGCAGAATATTTTTTCGGGATTGACTTATGTAAACTTTGATAGAGAAGTAATCGGTATAACTGTTTTCCAAACTGATTACCCGAAAGCTCATTTTGATAAATTCACTGCTGAATATGCTACCTATTATATCAATAAGGAGATAAAAGCAGAGATTCGCAAAAATACATTGCTGGGTAAATATGAGCAATATGCTCAACAGTATAAGGCTAAAATTTCAAGTGTTAAACAAGATCTTATCGACCGTATTCCGTCTAAGCGTAAAGAGTTGGCTGAACTGGAACAGCTTCGCTTGGCAAATGCAGAAGAAGCCGCAAAAGCAGAAGAATTGCGCAAACAACGAGAAGCAGAAGAGGCAGCCAAACAATTACAAGAGTTAAAGAGAAAGGAAGAAGCAGATAGGCAGGAGGTTGCAATGAAAACGCAACAAAGCTCAATCGGTAATCTTTTTGCTGGTGCTGCTGCATCTGTTGCACCTCCACCGACAAACGCTAAGGTAAAAGAAAAGATTGTTGTTCTTCATCAGCAAGGATACCTGGAAATATTTCAGATGTGGTGGATAGGCGAGGGGCAGACTCTTCCTTTTGATGAGTTAGAGAAGATCTTTAAAAAGATGACTACATACTGCGAGAAGAAAGCAAACAGTAAAGATCAGACACATATTGAATCACAATTCATCAGCTACGAAGCAGATGTGAAAGCTAAATAGTTATGTCAAATCCCGATTCATACTATTCACGTTCGGAAGTCAGTAATTCAGATCTGACAGAGCTTAAAAACTATCTTTATCCCCGTGTTCAATACGGGGATAAAGAAAAGGCTTTCAAGTTCGGTACTCTCGTAGATGCTCTTATCACAGAGAATGACCGTGTCCGGTATGACAAGCTGATGGTAGACGATTACTTGTATACGACAGAAGAATTTGAGCTAGGGCTTGAAATGCGTAAGGCGCTCCGGAAAGAGGCGGAGAAAGATCAATTCCTGGCTGTCGTGTTGGCGCAATCTGATACACAGAAGTTCATGGTAAATAAGCAGCAGGAGTTCTATTATGGAAATTTTGCCTACCATCTTGATACACGATGTAAATGGGATTGGTGGTTGTCTGCTTACAATTTTGGAGGTGATTTAAAAACGACTTTTGCAGAGTCACAGGCGCAATTTGATGAAGCTATCGACTTTTTCGACTGGGACCGTTCCCGTGCCTGGTATATGGATATTGCAGGGAGCAATAGAGATTTCATCTACGCAATCTCAAAAAAGAACTGTAAAATCTTCAAGCATTTTATCACCGACCGTAACCACCCTACGTATATCAAGGGGAAAGAGAAATACGAGGACCTTGCTTTTAAATGGTGGCAACTAATGGTTTAAATATATTTTAAGTGAAAACAATATGAACTTACTAATCACTCCAAAAGAACAAATTTTGGCTGAATTACAAAATATTGATTCTTTTCTCAATATCACAATGAGCGAAAATGCTGAAGAAGCCGTACAGCGTGGCAATGACCTGGCTGTATATGTTGCTCGCTCCGGCAAACTGCTTGCAGACTCGAAATACTGGCTTAATGAGACAATGAAGTCCGAGGTCATGCAAACACTCGTCGATACAGCTAAAAATGCGAAAGCGACAGCAACGGCGATAAATGCCCTAATTAGTTCTTTATGCCGGGAGGAGCGATATCTCGTCGATTGGTGCGAACGTTGTAACCGGACAGCAACACATCAATTATCATGGTGTGTAACTGTGATAAGTAAAGCAAAAGAGGAAATGAAAATGGCCGGAATGCATAACAACAAAAAGTAATTATCATGAAAATTTTAAGAAAAATTACAATCGGACTGGCCGTTGTCGGCCTGTTTATAGCATTATCTTTTTCTCAAAGAGAAGATGCAACATCAAGAGAAATAACTACGGCTGCCGTCATGGGAGTTGTATCAACATTTAGTATTATCACTTTATCAACCAAAGAAGATTATGGAACAAGCAAAAAATGAGATTAAAAAGGCGGTCGTTAAGAAAGACCGGCTGAATGTTGTGTATAATGAACGCTTCTCTGAAGCAAACTACACGAATGTAATTAACAAGAGCTGCGATCAGATCATTCACAGCGATTTAAGGGAGGCGTTTATTCGGCTTAGATTGCATCTCGTCGTATTGTGTGAACAGCCAGAGGCTTCTAATATCAACAAGGATAGCTTTTCTTCTCCGGGCTATGCAGAGACACTAGAAAATTATATCATTACAGGTTATGCAAATGACAGCGTCGATGGTGTTTCTGGAATTACTATCATGGGGTCTAAACTTCTTCAGTCCGGTAAAGTTGTTGATCTAAAAATCTTCGTCCCTCTTCTTGATGAACAATACCCTTACTATGAGGAATTAAGTATTGACGCTGCCGCTTGTGATGCGGAAGTTGAAAGTTATCTGTTTGAAGAAAAATGGGGAGTCAGACAGGAACGACTGGATTTCGAAACAGATGAACCGGAAGAAGCCGTTGTAATTGAAGAAGAAAAGCCGAAAGGGAGGGGGCGCAAGAAGCGCTTAGAAACTCCCGCACCTCTTGACGCAACCGCATAAATCACTCTTGGGGGATTAATCTCCCCCATTAAACAACACTCTAAATCATGAATATTGAATTAAAAGGAGATAATTTCGAATTATCATTCAACTATAAGACTTCTATTATAGAACGGGTTCGGCAGATTCCCGGAAGACGTTTTGACGGTGCTAGAAAAGTTTGGATAGTACCTACACGGAGTAGAGTTGATCTTGAAAGAATGATTTATCAGATACAGCAGTTTGAAAATATAAATTGGGTGAGCGGAACTACAAAGAAAGAGGAAGATATTGCTTATGATGTTCCGGAACTTCCAGATCTAACAATTCCGCATAGCTTAAAAATTCAGCCTTATCCCTATCAACTCAAAGGTATTGCCCGGGGATTGGAGCTAAAGCGCTTCATGAACTGCGATGAACCAGGACTCGGAAAGACATTACAAAGTATTGCTACCATCAATCTAGCGAACGCTTTTCCCTGTCTTGTCATTTGCCCATCATCATTGAAAATCAACTGGCAACGGGAATGGGAGAAGTTTACGGATAAAAAAGCAATGGTACTCACAGATAAAGTACGTGATACATGGACCTTCTTTTATCAAACAGGAATGCATCAAGTCTTTATCGTAAACTATGAATCACTAAAGAAATACTTCGTACAACGCATAAAGAAAGCCGAAGGCTGGACGCTGCGCGATGTGGAATTTAGAAACTCAATCAATTTATTCAAGTCTGTTATCATTGATGAAAGCCATCGCTGTAAGTCTGCATCTACTCAACAGGCAAAGTTTTGCAAGGGTATTTGTACAGGTAAAGAATGGGTGATAGAGCTTACAGGAACACCGGTAGTAAATCGGCCTAAAGATTTGATTCCACAGCTGGCAATTCTAAACCGTATGGATGATTTCGGTGGCTACAAACCATTTGTTAACCGGTACTGCTCCGGACAAAGAGAAGCATCGAATTTGAAAGAATTGAACTTCAATTTATGGAAATATTGTATGTTTCGTCGTGAAAAGTCTCTCGTCCTTACAGATCTTCCAGATAAGATACGCCAGGTAAATACATGTGAAATTACTAATCGTAAGGAGTATATGGATGCAGAGCGTGATCTTATTATGTATCTACAGAAATATAAGGATGCCGACGATGAAAAGATTGAAAAGGCTCTGCGAGGGGAAGTCATGGTACGTATCAATATTCTACGGCAGATCTCCGCACGTGGAAAAGTACGCGATGTTATTGAATTTGTGAAAGACTTCCGAGAGAATGGAAAGAAGATAATTCTCTTTTGTTCGCTTCATGAAGTTGTAGATCAACTGAAACGTTACTTTCCCACTGCCGTATCTGTTACCGGTAGAGATTCGCAGGATGAGAAGCAAAGAGCGGTTGATGCCTTTCAGAACAATCCAAAAGCGGATATAATCATTTGCTCGATAAAAGCGGCTGGAGTTGGTTTAACGCTTACTGCATCAAGTAATGTCGCTTTTGTTGAATTCCCTTGGACGTATGCTGATTGTTGTCAGTGCGAAGACCGGGCACACCGTATCGGGCAAAAAGACTCTGTTACCTGTTACTACTTCCTTGGCCGGCGCACTATTGACGAAAAGGTCTATCGCATAATTCAAGAGAAGAAAAACATTGCTAATGCTGTAACTGGTTCTACCGAGGATATTGAAGAAAATATCGTCGATATGGTTGCACGTATCTTTGATACTGATTATGATGATGAATAATTTAAGTCTGCAAAGATATGAATCTAATCAGGCTGAACTGGTGACCAAATGATTTCTCCATTGATATATCTGAAGTGTATTGAGGAACGGTTTGCAACCTTCTCTCCTGAAAAAGAAAATTCTTTATGAAAATTCTCACTTTCATGGTTAATGGTAATAACCAATGTATCATTTGTCGTGACTTTCTCTGTATTGATTTTATAAGATACAGATGTTTCAAGTCTACTTGAAGGGCGGATTGTTCTATTACGATATATTGTTGACATATATTTGTTTTTTGCAAATATAATAATAATAAACTAATAAGCCTTGGGCGGCTTTATAAAACCCAGTATTAGAAAGTATGAATAAACTTGGAATTTTGGCGGCTATCGTATTTGTCGCAATTGTTGTGGGATGTTTTGTTACCATCCCTTATTATAACGTTTGGCAGCAAGAAATGTCTGGAAAGGCTGAATTCGCTAAAGCAGAACAAAACCGTAAAATAAAGATTGAAGAAGCTAAAGCTAATCTGGAAGCTGAAAAACTGAATGCCCAAGCTGAAATCGAACGTGCCAAAGGTGCTGCCGAAGCGATTAAAATTGAAAATGGAAGTATTACTCCTGCATATATCCAATATTTGTGGGTACGTCAACAAAGCAATCTGAATGATAAAACTGTGATATACATACCAACGGAAACAAACCTTCCTGTTTTGGAAGTGTCGAGAAATAAATAATAAATCTGCTATGCGGTAGATTCTTGTTTACCGCATAGTTCAAATCAATTTAGATATGAATAGAATCCAATTGCATAAGTCCATTCAGCACGTTACAACCGCTAATGGCAAATTGAGTGATAAGACAATAAAGTTAATCAATAAAATGGCAAAGAAAGCGTATGGAAGTAAATGATATAATGCAGCATATCGATGAATTGCTGCAAAACTACTCAAATAAAGAGTGTGCGGAGATTTTAAAAGAGGTAGTAAGTGAATGTCAGTCACGCATTGAGAATTGTGATGAAGGTGTTTACACTAATTCATAACAGAATAGAATTGAATGAAACGTCCACAGAGTAATGGATTATTCGAAGTTGCAGGAGGTCAAGAGAAAGAACGTGGCTTCTGCTGCATGAAACTGATAACTTTCCTCTCTGCTAATAATGTAACAGATTGGGATGAATGGCATGGAGCGCATCTTTCTGCTATGTCAGGGAGATGTCCCTATGCTTCGCAGTGCCCAATTCATGAGAGAACGATAGCAGTAGTAGGTAGAAGACCAATACAATTTAGCTTATTTTGAATAATGACTAAAGAAAAGTGCATTTTATGTGGAAGAGAAACGGTATCGGTTATTAAAACTGGTACCGACTTTATGTGTTATAATTGCTATGCAGATCAGCGTAATCCTCCACGTTCAAAAGAAGTACATAATAATGAGGAAGCTTGCATACAAACAGAGTTTTTTAAACTTATTCCTCTATATTTCCCTAATATACCTGACAAACTTATATTTGCCGTTCCGAACGGTGGAAGCCGTCATATACGTGAAGCTGCTAACCTGAAACGTCAAGGAGTAAAGCCTGGTGTTTCTGATGTGATCGTACTTATTCCCAAAAAGGGTTTTGCTTCTCTCTGCATAGAGTTTAAAACGAGGGTAGGGAAACAGTCAGAAGAACAGAAAGAGTTTCAAAAACAAGCGGAATCATGTCGTAATAAGTATGTGGTAGTTCGAAGTGCATCACAGGCAATCGAAGAATTACGAAAATATCTTTCTTAATAGAATTGAAATTTGTAATACTGAAATTCCACAGATTGAAATAGCTTTTATATGATAGGGGAGAGGGCATCTATTTTTTATATCTTTGCTCTAAAATTACAAGTATGACATTTGAAGAAGCAGTATCATTAGTTGATAGGATAAAAGAGCAAGTTATCGGTGTACCTGTTAAAGGTAGGCTCATTGAATCTCTATTCATCGGACCTACCAACTGGGATGAAATGCATATCTTTATGAATATCTGCCTGCAGAAAGGAGAAGATGAGGCTATTAGCGAGTTTCTCGGGAAGAGTTTCTCTGTATATGGTAAATCTGTTACCTATATTAACCTGGATCTTCCTAAGTGGGATGTAACAGTACTAGATGATTGGGAAAAAACTATTTATAATTAAAAACGAGTATCTGTGGTGAGCAAACTCTGCGTTTCCTTGTTTATAAAAAATATCTAGGGTATGAAAAAAGAACTAGAAAATGAGATTAAGCGGTTGCTAATGAAGTAACCGCCTAATTATTTAAATCGTTATCTCCTATTTGCACTATTGGCAGAAGAAATAGCTGAAATCATATTCTTGTTAAATATATCTTGGCATTCAAATATCCGGTTTCTTGTTGATGGTGAAAATACAATATTGTCGGAATCGTATTGATTGTTAATCTCTTCAGTGCCAGTTACTAGAGTTTGTGTCCTTGTAAGAAAGGCATTTACATTAACATCAGTTCTTAGTTGTTTGTTTATACTACGTTCAATATCAGATAATTTCATACTCAATTGTTTAAAAGTCTCTTTTATCATTATGGAATTACTTTTCCCTAAGGCTATCACCTTACATAAATCATTATATTCATCTTTAATAGTTTTTAATTCATTTATATAAAAATCTTTTAATGCTCTATCATCATTCATTTTTTTAGGTACAACAGCAGCTAATATCCAGGCTATTACACAACCTGTTATTATATCAACAATGATTGATACCCAATCAGCCCAATTAACCGATGACATTATACAACAGACGATGAAATCCATATTTTTTGCTCAAGTTGTCCATTTACTAATCTAAACCAGGCTTTATGGTCATTTTGCGATGTTTTTTTGGGAGTATCATTCTTTATCCTTCGTTCTTCCCATTCAGGAATAATACTCTTAAAAATTAGTTCTTTCCAAACAGGCTCCTCCTTAGATATAATTTCCAAATATTCATTTACTTTTTGACTTGAAAAGTCAAAAACTAGATTTCCGATAGCTTCATCCCAAAAAGATGACATATACCCATCAGTACCATCCAAATTCAATTGAAGCTTTTGCTTGCTTTTTATTGCATCAGCAAATTTAGAATTTAGAATTTTGTGATAGAATTCTTCTCCAGAAGCTTTGCCCTGTTTACAGTATCTTGGCCCTGGTGATTCATTAAAATCAGATAAAATACTTATTGTCATATATTTGTTAATTTAAATTATCGAATTTGTTAATACAATCAATGTTAACAACCCAAGAAAATAACACGCCTGGAAAAGGTTTGTTCAATATTTTATTATTTGTTTGATTTTCAAAATCTAAATATACGTTATTTGTAATAACCTTTAATTTACTAATATATCCATTATTAAACTTATCCAAAATGCAAGGCAATCCTCTATTTCTGTTTATTTCTTCTGTGGAAGAACCGTATTTTCTTTGAAAAGCACTAAATACAATATCACAATCATTCTTATTAAGAATAACCTTTTCGATTTCTCTTTTAAACTTTTTCTTTAAGGTTTTAAGAATTCCTTGACCAGTATCTGTCATTGTGAAAGTGACAGTATTATTATCATTTTGATGAACACTTAATAACCAATTTTTTGCATGAGAAGTATAAGCATGTTCAACTGAGTTTGAACAGATCTCCATAGCAACAGTATATGCAGGTTGGTATCTACGAGGTGTGGATAGTAGAAACTCCATAGACTTCTTTATGGCCATAGATATATTTTTATTACCAGTTGTATTTTTCCCAGCTTTTACAATCAAATTGGGAGAATTTATTTGGTAAGGTAGCCCATCCTCGTTTTTCATATAATTCAAAAATCCTGATTCGATAAATACTTTTTTACATTTTTCATCTAATGGCACATCACCTTGTACTCTAATTTGATAAAGTGCTAAATGATTTACGACACAAAGTAACATACAAATAGCACCAGAATCTATAAATTTTATATCCTGTAATTCCAAATTAATAGTTTTTACACGATGATTAAGTCTGTATTCAAGCAAATCAGATAAAAAAGGAATAACCTCACTTCGATTCTCAAACAATTGGAAATTTTGAGGAATTGAAATTTTATATTCTTTTTTCCGAATGCATTTTTTGTATGCACGTCCAGGTCTATGTATATAAGATAAGCCTTTAGCTTTAGAAATCAACCTCATGCATTTTCTATCATTAAAATGAGATTTTCTTTTAGCGAAAGATTTAGCTCTATTTTTTAGAAATTTTTTAAATTTATATGTGCCCTTTTTTATACCCATATACAAGATTTTGGACAAATATAATACTTATATTAGACTAAACAATACATTTTGAGATTCTTTTATTTCAACTAAAATAATTTGATTAAAAAAATAGTGAGATAATTCATTACATTTTATAAATGAGAATTAATGATAAATACTTCAATCTGCTCATTTTTATATATTCCTTTGTGAGATGAAATGATTATTCTAGTATAAATGTAATTTTATCATTAGTGTAATTTAAAGATACGCCAGAGAGAGTTTGAATGAAATAATGTTTTCAAATAGAAGGGATCCCTTAGTCAATGGTGCAAATCAAATGCTGAAGAAAATGCTATGGCTTTCGTAAATAGATGCGTTGATTTTTTTGTGGGTTTAAAAGTTATTTCTTTCTTATTCTATATACAAGCCAACTGACAATGATTATAATAATGGTGCTTATATATACCTTATCTCTATGTAGATCCCACCAAGATATTTCGGTTATCTTCTCTTTTTGATTCAGTACAGCATCTATCTTGTTTCCCAATGAACCCAATCTATTAGAGAACTGTTGCAAGGCAATAGATAATATTTCATCAGCTTCTGTTCGTTCTTGCTCCTGTTTGGAAGCGGTGGTAGTACTTTCTTTGACTGGATACTGTTTTCCGGTCGAATCCGGAAGCGACAAATAAACAGTTTTATTCTCAATTTTCAGATCACTCAATTTGTCAGTAGTAATTTTCGTCTGCTTATTCACATCCAGCCGTAGTGATTCAATTATACTTTGAATACGACTCAATTCACCGGAATAGTCTACCTGCTTTTGAGTTTCCATATTCCGGGAAGTCTTGCAGGAGGTAAACCATATTCCCAACATCAGGAATATGGTTATATAGATTAGCGCTTTCATGGCCGGATCACTGTATTACGAAGAAAATTAGAAAATTCACTCCTGACATCGAAGCAGGGGCACGCCTTAATATATTCTTTTGGCTCTACCTCTCCGCTGCTGTCCAGATCCGGAGAAGTATCACGGTGTCCGAGTACTTCAATTATAGGGTATTCCTTACAGAGCTTCGCGACCAATTCGCGTAGTGCTGTCCTTTGAGCTGGAGTACGTGTATCTGCAGGTTTTCCAGATGCGTCCAAGCCTCCGATATAACAGATGCCAACACTATGCTTATTATACGAGGACTTTGAAAATCCTTTGGTATTACAATGTGCTCCATCAATGCCTAACGGTCGCCCATTCTCAACTATTCCGTCAAGATCAACAATGAAGTTATAACCGATTTGATTGAATCCTCGAGCCCGGTGCATCCGGTCAATATCTTTGGCTCGTAAATCCTGTCCGGCACGTGTTGCCGAACAATGGATGATAATTGCATCAATAGTTTTCATTCTTATCCTCCTTTTTATTTGTTATTGGGCCAACTTTAATCAAGTTGATATTGCAAATGATAGCTATCATAATAACAGATCCTAGCCAATGCCAAAAATCTTGAAAAATAAACTCCAATACTTCAATCATTTGGTATCTCCTTTTTGTAGATAGTTCGTTAAATAGGGAATATTCTTTATAAACTCAACACTTAATACATAGTGCAAGAAAGCTACTACCTTATGGCCATTGCTAGAGTTGGGTAGAATTTCTTTGATATTCCTTAGAATGTTCACCCCGTAGAAATAGAAAACGCTATACGTAATAAATGAAACACATTGTAGCGCACCTTCCGGATTTCCTTTGTGTTCACCAATAAAGTAGATGCAGCTAACCAAGGCAAAGAAAATAGTTGCTTCTACGATACACCTCCAAGCCTTTTTAAAAGAAAAACTCTCATGATTGATAAGGAGTGCAGTAAGTAGCCCGCAAATGAAATTGAGGGCAAATACAGCAATAAGACTTTTGATCTCCCCAGAAATAGGATTGAGATAAGCAGCTATGCCGGTAACCAATCCAATAAGTAAGTTTTTGAAATAATCCATATCATTTTTATCTAAAATATTAATACTTTATTTTAATACCTCGCTACAATCATCAATAGCTGTCTGAAATACTTGTTTCACTTCGCCAGAGGTTAGCCCATGATCCTCATGTAGCGAGAATCCAGTTACTCCATTTCGAGAAATATTGAAGAAGCCGACAGTCGTTTCATCTTTGACAATCTCGGCAGTAATATCTTTCACCGCTTCGGTACCACGGGTTGACATTCTGTATTTAACTCTGATAGTGTCTGTAACCTTAGTTGTTGCAGTACTGTTAGTTGCTGTGATGTTCATTCCTTGTTTCCTCCTTCTATTAAATCATAAATTTGTCCGTATGTACCTGCAGTAAGATACTCTCCACAAATTTCTTTTAATAGAGCAGCATCTTCCGTTTCAATATCAAGTACTCCACGATTGTTAATAATCTGTTGTAGCATTTTATATGCTCGTAATTTCTTGGAAGTTTCCATATTCTTCTGTGGATTAGAGCCTGCTGCAAATAATGCCTCTGCCACCAAATCACGAAGAGATTTCTTACTTTCCTTACCATTCACCAATTCGACAAACTCCCGACCTCTAAAGTCGAGTAAGTTTCTGTTTAGATTTACTTTCATAATTTTTATTTTATTTCAACGATTAACCCTTTTACTATATGCAAAGTCTTTCCTCGTGTAGAAGGATCTAAAAGTGTAATTGTGCTATCTGAAATAACAGACCAATAACTCCCATTGCCATCACTCGGAAAGAATCCATTTGCCGTTACATCTCCTAGTACCCTTACGTTGCCATCGAAGAAACCCGCATAAATGTAATTATCGGGATATTTAGGAGTCTTAAGATTGGTAGAACCATAAATAGCAGCACTTCCTCCAAAACCAGCCCCAATAGCGGAAATACCGAAATTACCATCCGTGGCTGGATTGAAAGTAACATGCACTACACCTTCTTTCGAGGTGGTACTATATCCCAATTTCAGACTGCGGGAAATATCCCCGAAATAATCACCCGCTTTCCAGACTAACCGACCGTTATCAATAGTGAATCCTCCAACCTTTGCGCCGTCCGCATCAATACGTTTCACACGGATATAGTCAGTATTCAAATATCCACCTACAACAATGGTAGTACCAAGTTTTGCATATTCAACTGCATCCTCAAATGCCAATTTACCCAATCCGTCTCGATCAATCTTGGAGTTAATCATTGTCTGCAGATCACTATGCAGTGCGGTGATTGTAACAGCACCTTCCAAATTAATTTTAGATGAGTGAATCGTAGTCTCTCCGGCCGCCTGGTTGATATAAGATATAAGCGTATTACCGTTTTCCAGTTCTTTAGAAGCATATATCTTATTACCGTCGGAAGTCGTTATCCACCCGGCAGTATCTATCCGCTGCGTCAGGCTGTCAACTCGAGTTACTTGTGCGGAGATTTGAGTATTGAGCACTTTCAGATCAGCTGTACATTCATCTGAATAGCTTTTCAGTTTGTCTTGTATGGCTTTGTTTGCTCCTTCAACGGCTGTATTGAAACTAGCTAAAGCAGAGTTGAATAGAGTAAACTTATCATCTACATTCTTTTTTTCCTCAATAGTCGTTTGTCCATCTGCAATAGCTGTATTTATTGCAGCAATAAGATTGTCAATTGCACCTGACAAAGAAACCTTGGCATTAAGTAAATCTGTTTTAGCAGAGCCTTCCAGATAAGCGTTCACATATAGTTTGCTATATGTAGCTTCAACAGCAGATTTCGTATTTCCGACTGTATTTAAGTATTTCTCAATCGCTTTAGCTTCCGCCTCGTCTATAATGCCATCCGCAAATGCGCCATCTACATAGTCATGCAAGCCTTCAACTGATGTTGCAGCATCCTGCGCAGCCTTAGCAGCATCCGCAGCATCCTCTAAAGCCTGCATTGCCTGTTTCAGTGCTTCATCCGAATAATCCTTTAGCTTGTCCTGTATAGCCTTATTAGCGGCTTCAACAGCAGTATTAAAATCAGCATAGGCAGAATTGAAAAGAGTGAATTTATTATCCACGTCTTTCTTTTCTTCAGATGTTGTAAATCCGTCGAAAATTGCGGCATTGATAGTATTAATCAGGCTTTCAATACTCCCCATTAAGCTAACTTTAGCATTGAGCAAACCAATCTTTGCAGGACCGGATAAATAAACATTTGTGTAGAGTTTATTGTAAGTTGCTTCGATAGCTTGTTTGGTATTGTTGACAGTATTGATATACTTTTCAATAGTTTTTGCTTCTGCTTCGTCTATAATTCCGTCAGCGAAGGCTCCATCTACATAATTATGAAGTCCTTCCACTGAATCAGCAGTATCCTTGGCCGCTTTAGCTGCATCCTTTATTTCCTGATGAGCAGCTTCCCATTCAGACAGATTTTCCAATCCGGAAGAACCTGCTTTTATTTGAATGTTACCGCCGATCTCACTTTTTACTAGATCGAAATATGTATCACCATCCGGAGAAAGGATTCTTTCTGTTGTTACGCGGCCCGGCAGAATTTCAGTAAATCCGTATAGCTGAACAAAACTTCTACTACCTTCATACTCGCTGTTAAGCACTCCGGTGAGTAAATGATAATATCCAGCTATCTGTTCCATTTTAATAGCTGTTTCACTCAAGAGGAATGTTCCGGCTTGATTCTCCTTGCCAACTTTAGCATATAGATAATACTTTTTGTCCGGGTCAATGAGTACCGGAGAATCATAGTTAGCCATGTCCCAGTACTTGTATTCATCTGCCTTATGAGAAGAAGAAAGAGAACTAATACCGAGTGTCAAATGCTGAAGGATTCCTGCCGGAGCGTTCAGTATCTTTGTACTTGTATTGAAAGTAATATTATGAGATACCTGAACCGGATTCGTTTTTGAATTGACAAAACGAAATTGCAAGCTTTCGTCTCCGACAAGCAGTTGCATGGTTGAAACGGTTATCGGATTGACGGAGCCGGAGAAGTTCAACAGTGCATCTTCAAGCATAGACATCGTTTCCTTTGCGTCACGGAAACGACGTTTAGTGAATTGTAAAGCGTCCTTATGCTTCTCAATAACTGTCACCTCGTTAGTTTCTATCTTGTTCAGATCACTTGACACAGACGTACCTATCGGTTCGTTAGACAATTCAATTTCGGGTGAATACGGATTATTCACAAAACGTTTGATTCCAATCATCCGGATAAGAGAACCTTCCGGATGAAACTGTGTATCAGAGAAGTTTACATATCCACCTAGCACAATCTTTCCGCCTATCTCCAACCAGCGTTTTTTAGCCCAAATACCGTCCAATGTCCCGGTAAATATGAATGCTTTATCTTCATGTTCATAGAGGTATTTAGCAGCTTCCTTGAAAGCTTCCCAGCTCGCACCCGTTTGTGTGCTATCGTTACAGATATAAGCCTTCGGCAATTGCATTCCGAACACTGCGTATGTATCACCAACCTTCGGTCGCCAGACTTCCGGCTCTGGCATAGTAATACCATCAATTTCCTGCGGAACAATTTCAAATCGACGTGCCTCTTTCTTGTCTTTCGCTTCATGGATATACTTTACTTCGAACTCCTTGCCTGTAAGCATACCAGTCTGGAAAATAACCGTCATTGTTTCTCCTGCTATGAGACAATCTTCGAAATTCAACTCTTCAGGAATGTCTTTATCTACAAAGTCAAAGAAGTTATTCTCCTTGTTCACTTCAATAACAGAACTAACAGTACCAACACGGGAAGGATAAATAGCTGTACAGTCCAGACTATCTTCCTTTGCTGTTGTAAGTTCTTTATCAGCACGCATGACACAAGTTCCATCCGCATCTGTCTTATACGTTCTCCCTTCGTAAACAAGAGTCTTATTCTTTGGAAGTAACAGGTATTTAGATCCGTATGTAGAATAATCAATATTGCGATCTGTAGTTTCTACCAAAATTATTTCGGGTGGTATATCCCCAGAAGTCCTACCAACACCGACCTTGAAGCCGTGGCCTTTACCATACGACAGTTTCAAAGGGTTCTCCTTGTTATACTCAACTTTACGCAGATGGATAGTCTTAATTTGTTTTCCTTCAACCGTTTCTTCAGTGATCTGCCATTCTGTCTCATATAGTTCTGCAAGTTGATTGAAAGCATCAAGAATATAGGTGTGATTGTAGTTGATTACTTTTTCCGTTCCCTCAATGCAATCACCGACTTTCCAACCGGTACTCCGACGGTTCAGGTTCTCAACGAGTAGACGTAGGTGTTCATGTGCCTTGGCTGTATATGAGAATTTAATGCTTCTGTCAACGGTATGACGTACTTTCCACAGCATAGCATCAGCCTTCCCAGTTTCCAGAATCAGAGTGTATTCGAAGTTACGTTCACCGTTCTTCTTGAAATTGCTGTCTTTTTTGAGGGAATACCGTTTTCCGTAGAAATCACACCAGGAGCCAACCGGAATTTCAATATACCCCGGATGAGAAAAATACAAAGTGAGTGTATCTTCTCCCATGATAGCTTCATAAGAGTAGCTTTCATCCTTTACTTCGATTTTTATTTCCTTATCACCATTATATAAACTTATCATGTCCTTAGAATTATATCCTAAAATATAAACGTCAAATAGAAATGTATTGAATAATAGGCATAAAAGTAAGGAAATGATAGACGAATCATTGATAAAATAATATATTACACACAACATCAACAGCATTGTCACGAAATAAATCAAAATGGAAAATATTAAAAGAAATCACTCAAAATGTAGTTTAATTCACCTAAGTTCTCTCGGAACAAATTGTGCGTTGAAAGATTTTTCCAATGTTACGACACAGGACCTCGGACAGAATGGTTACTGTAAGTTTCCAAATGGACTGTTAATCCAATGGGGAAAAGTTTCAGGTTCTTCAGTTGTTAGCTACACCATAACTATGTCTACATCATTTTTTGATAAAAGTTATAAGATATTTGCAACAGTTTACAAGCCTTCATCTGACAGTGGTGTTTATTCCGCATCACCTATTGATGATTCAACTAAAACAGTTAGCCGATTTTGTATTAATAGAAATTACGCCTCTGGAGGGAGTACTGGATTATCACAAGAAACTTTTGATTGGCTTGCTATTGGGCGTTGGAAATTATGAAATAAATTATAACATTGAAATAAGAATGTATAACTTTAGTAGAAAATTGGTAGTCTTTTTTATAATCGTTTTTGCGCAAAGTTCTCTCGGGACAAAATCTGCGCAAATTAAAGAGCAAAATTTGGGACAAAACGGTTATCGAAAATATGAAGATGGCCTACTAATTCAATGGGGGCATTTAACTAATTCATCAGCTGGAAGTGCAACTATATGGTTCCCTATTTCTTTTCATGATGCCTCCTATCAATTTGTGACTACGATGGAGACAGTATCTAATGAACATACATTATATACTGCTTTACCGTATAATAAATCAGCATCTTATGTAGATGTCATGCGAAAGTTTCTACTTGCAGATAATAGTATAACCGTAGGAAGTAGTACTCGTTCATTTGACTGGATAGCTATAGGTCGTTGAAAATAGAAATATTATAACATCAATTTGATTATGGATAGATTTAGTAGAAAATTGGTATTACTTTTATTGCTTGTAATTTGGCAAAGTTCTCTCGGAACTAATGCAATTCAATCATCTGGTCAAAGTTTCGGACAAAATTCATATATTAAGTTCAATAATGGTCTATTAATCCAGTGGGGAGTAAAGGCTGGAGCTGTAGGATTCTCCTCATTATATCTACCTACAAGTTTCTATGATACGAATTATATCGTACAACTAACGGGAGTATCAGCTAATACAACAGAGATTATAGTGTATGCTCCAACATTATGTACTAAAACAATTTCTTCATTTCAAGTAGGTACAAGGTATATAGCAAGCGGAGGAGAAATAGCTTGGACAGGTTGGCAGTTTACTTGGTTTGCAATAGGACGTTGGAAACTTTAAAAATTATAAATTATGAAATATTGGAAACAAGGATTCTATGACGAATACCAGGAAGGTTCGGTAGAAATTACGGATGAATATTATCAAGAGTTACTGGCTGGTCAATCTACCGGCTTGATAATAACTGAAAGCAAAAAAGGATATCCTATTTTAGTTGTGCACGAGGCTACTATCGAAGAAACCAGATCGCAAAAACTTGATGAATTACGATTGTTCGATTCATCTGAAGCAGTGAATCAGTTCAGTATAAACGGAGTATTGGGATGGTTAAACAAGTCTACACGCGTCGGGCTTATGAACTCAATCAATATTGAGAAAGAAGCCGGACGATCTGAAACAAGTATCTGGATTGGTGATACAAAGTTTGTCTTATCAATCGAAAGAGCTATTGACATATTACAACAGCTAGAATTGTATGCCCTTGCGTGCTATGATACGACACAAAGGCATACGAAAGCTATTCAACAGCTAGAGACAAAAGAAGAAATTGAAGCATACAATTTCAAGACTGGTTACCCGGGAAAGCTAAGTTTCACCGGATAACCGACCGTATAATCATAGTTTTCGATTTCCTCAATTGTCTGCAATGATCTAACTGCTGCGATGTGAGATTGTGTCACATTGTAGCAGTTTAATGCATACATTTCAATCTCATTCAGCATTGATAAAGCGTCAGAAATTGGAATGATATACTTTATAGCATCATACCACAGTACTGTATCTGTTTTACCAGCTTCTTTTTCAATCGAAATTGAGTTAAATAATCCAACACGTGTACTTTTATCTAACCACATGCTTTTACCTAATAAATCAAAAGAATTGACATTAGTCGATTTGTCAAATATCTGTATTTCAGACATTTTCATTTTTCGCACTTCTTCGATGTCGTACTCATATTCTACCAATATTGGGTATCCATCCTTACTTTCAACTATCAGTAAACCGTTAGACTGCCCAGCTAATAACTGATTGTAATACTCTTCCGTAATTTCTACCGAACCTTCCTGGTATTCGTCATAGAATCCTTGTTTCCAATATTTCATAATTTATAATTTTTAAAGTTTCCAACGTCCTATTGCAAACCATGTAAAATCCCAGCTAGTCCAAACGATAGCCGGAGTTGAATTTATTCCACGGGCAAGAATTATAATATATGATTTATTCTTATTATTAGGGTCATAACCCGGAGCATACACAAATGGTTCACTTGTGACGTTTAACCCTGCAGTAAGATAAACATTGTAATTAGTATCATAGAAGCTGGTAGGAAAATACAGGCTAATTGCACCCGTTGCTCCAGCTCTTGTTCCCCATTGCATCAATAGCCCATTTGAATATTTTACATATCCATTTTTTGCTTTTTCATTCCATAGATTTTGTGATTCTAATTGTATAGCATTAGTCCCGAGAGAACTTAGTAAAGTTTTCTCTGCGTCAGTCATAAATTTTCTAGTAGTACTTTCTTCAATCATTGATGCTGGATGAGAAGCCGGATGAGAGTAATTATTAGCTCCGGAGGCTATTCCACTAAGTTTTGTACGTTCTGCATCCGTCATAAAACGATGAGTCGAATCTTCTTCAACGTCCGTCGCTGTATGTTTATGAGAACTTGCAGCATAACTACCCTTAGGTTGGTATACTGAATCGTGGTTGTGATTTCCTGCAGCCTTACTATCCCAATTTGCCTTTTCTGAATCCGTGACAAATCTATGCGTACTATCTTGGTTAATATCCGTCGCATCATGACTATGTGATGAAGCAGCATAACTACCTTTAGTTTGATACACTGAATCGTGATTATGGTTTCCCGCAGCTTTACTGTTCCAGGTCTCTTTTTCCGTGTCAGTAACAAAGCGGTGAGTACCATCAGGAGTTATATCCGTTGCTCCGTGTTTATGCGAACTCGCTGCATAACTTCCTGCTGGCTGATAGACCCCTGTATGAGTATGATTCGACGGAGACGCACCAACTTCGGAAGCTGTATAGGATGGTTTACTTGCAGCCTTCGCCCATGCAGGTACATCGCTTGCTGGCATCGAAGTTGGAAAATCACTTATTTCAGACTTCTTGTGAGTATGCGCTTTCGGTACACGTGTGTCACTTAACCGGGCATCATTTCCCTCGCATACGGTTCCTTCTGCACTACCAAAATTCTTATTAAAGGCAGAGTTTTTAGTGAATGCAGGTTCGTATGTACCTGCATGATTGTGATTAGATGGAGATGCACCTACTTCGCTTGCTGTATAACTAGGTTTACTTGCAGCTTTCGCCCATGCAGGTACATCGCTTGCCGGCATGGAGGTTGGGAAGTCGCTGATATCCGCTTTCTTATGCGTGTGAGCTAACGGAGTTCTTGCATTGCTTAACCGGGCGTCGTTACCCTCGCATATAGTCCCGGCAGTCGTACCGAAATTCTTGTTAAAGGCGGTAAGTTTAGTGATTATCAGTTCATATCTGCTATCATGGTTGTGTGTATCCAGAGCTGCTTTCAATGCCTTTCCCTGTTCGGCAGAAAGCACTTTATTAGTCCCTCCACTTGTCAGATTATTAACAATATCAGCTATATTGAGCTTCTTTCCTAACTCTGTTGCCATTGTAGCCGCAAAGTTCGGATCATTGTTCAGGGCGTTCGCTAACTCAATCAGTGTATCGAGAGCATCCGGTGCTCCGGCAACGAGTGCATCAACTGCAGCTTTCACTTTTGCGTCAACTCCTGAAACCGCATTGTTAGCCGCCAATGCAGCAGCGTTCGCATCGTCAGTGGCTTTCTTTGCTAACCCTGTTTGTATAACAGATGCATCCTTGGCTGTATTTGCTTCATCTGTCGCTTTCTTCGCTAAGGCGGTTTGAGCTTCTGATTCAGCTTTGGCAGCATTGGCCCCTGCAGCCGCAGTATTAGCCGCATCTTTAGCTGCATTAACACTACCAGCCGCAGTATTAGCCGCATCTGTAGCTTTCTTTGCAAGAGCCGTCTGCTCAACAGATGCATTTTTAGCTGCATTCGCATCATCTGTTAATTGCTTGACAAGAGCAATCTGTCCGGTGGCTTCTTCTGTTGCTTGCGTCATTTCCTGCACAATACCGGCATACTCTGACTTGCGTTGAGACTCTGCTTCGACACGCTCCGTTTCAGCGTTTATACGCTTAGACTCATTTGATCCGCGAGTACCTTCCGCAGTTTTACGCTCATCTTCATTCTGCTTTCTCTTGTCTTCTTCTGACGAACGGGAAGTTTCAGCCGTAGCGCGGGAAGTTTCAGCAGCCTTTCTCTTGTTTTCTTCTGATACCCGGCCTGTCTCCGCTGACTTGCGGGCTGCTTCGGCAGATACACGTTCGGATTCGACGGTAACACGGTTAGATTCGGCAGCCACACGCGAGGTTTCATTTGTTTCTCTTGTCGCTTCATCTGTTTTCCGCTTATCCTCGGCAGAAACACGGGTAGATTCAGCGGTAGAACGACCTGTTTCAGCGGTTTTCCGTTTATCTTCTTCCTTCACACGTTCCGATTCAGCAGAAGAACGACCTGTTTCAGCGGTCTTACGTGCATCTTCATTGCTTTTACGTGTTTGTTCATCCGAGACACGTTTATTTTCTGTATCAACACGTCCGGATTCAGCAATTACCCGTTTACCTTCAGCAGTTACGCGGGCCGCTTCTTCCGACTTACGCGCATCTTCATTTTGCTTTCTTATATTCTCGGCAGAGGAACGTCCGGTTTCAGCCGTAACGCGTTCTGTTTCGGAAGTCTTTCTTTTATCTTCTTCGGACACACGGGAAGTTTCGGCAGATTTACGTGCTGATTCGGAAGCTACTCTCTCGGCTTCTGCTGTTCTTCTTCCTGTTTCGGAATCTTTTCTAACCTGCTCGTTAGCTTCTCGTGTACCTTCAGCGGTAGCACGTTTCTTTTCTGCATTATCCCGTGCAGTTTCCGCAGTAGATCGTCCTGTTTCAGCGGTCTTACGTGCATTCTCATTAGTGATACGCACTGATTCAGCAGCTTCCCGGGCTTGCTCTTCACGGGAACGATTCGTTTCGGCTGTCTGCCTGGATTGTTCGGAAGCATTACGACGGGATTCGGCTGTTTCACGGGCTGATTCATTGCTTTCAACAGTTGCTTCTAATTGCCGCATATCGGTAGTAGCTGTTTTTGCATCACTCGTAGCCTTGAGCATATTATCCAAGGCAGTCTGAATCTTCTCTAAACCAAATTTAAGGCTAGTCTTAACTCCGTTGATTACTCGGTAGCCGATAGTGAAGAAGCCTTTCATGTCGCTGGCTTCGTTCAGTTCTGATATTTTTTTCTTCTTTAATGGCATAGCAAATCAATTTAAATCTATATAAAACTCTCCGTCCTCTGTTATGATAAATTCGCCCGCTTCGGATGAAAGCAAGAACTCCGTTTCTCCGATCCGGAAGCTGGTAAATACGAGTTTCAAAGTGAACTCCCACCATACACCGTTATTTAGCATGAAATCATTCGTCTGACAACTCTTATAATAGCAGGGATAGCTTTCACTCCATTCATCACAATAAAATATACGTTCCGCATCGGAATACTCATATCCTTCATTATCTGTCTTAGTAGACAGTTTTGTGAGATCATAGAGTAGGGCATCGCGATTACGCCAGAACGTTTCAATCGTCCCGGCCCGCATCAGGCATTTGAGAGATACTTCTTTGGTTTGGAATTTCACAACTTCACCGTCATAGATTGCTCCATCTTGACGTTTGAAATTCTGTAATAGGTTCTTTTTTACCGTCGGAGCCTTTAGTATTTCAGCATTGCTACCTTGCAATACGACTACGCCATAATCGGATAAGTCTTTGTCATCAATCTCGTAACCTTTAGGCATTGGAAGCTTATTTACGGGCTCCTGGTATTCGTAATCGACTTCTCGGGGGAAGTCGTTACTAAAAATAAATTTAGCAACTTCAAGGCCCGGATTAATAACATAGTTGCTTTGGGAAGACAGACGTAACTTATAACTCCTGCCGATTAAGGGAAAGTAAAATTCATGATAACTCAAGTCAGAAAGTATATCAATCAGTCCACCAATACCCAAACTGCCTATATATGCAAACTCAATGCTTACTTCAGCCGTATCCAATGTAGGACTAGAAAGATCAAATTCCTGTCCGTCTTCTTCTGGCCAATCATTCTTGTCCGGTTCCTTCATGGCTGGAAATGCTACCAGGTTATTATAACTTCCCTTTGTAATACATATACCCAAACTGATATAAGCATCTATTCTGTCTATTAGTAATTGCCCTTTCATCGCTTAAGTGTTATACCTTTAGTGTTTAACGTGTCTATTCCCAGCTTTACAGCGTACATGAACTCTCTTATTTCCACAAGGTTAGATGTGTAATTGGAGATATCCGATAAATAGGAAACAATAGTATCATTACACCGAAGCATTTCAGCCATATTCTTATCCATATTTATGAGATATGACAGTTTCTCTGCTATTTTCTCTGTTCCTGAATTAATACTCTTAACTTCCTCATTTATAGAATAGGTATGCGAAGTCACTACAGCAAAGCTTCCATCTAGTTTGTTGGCTGAATCTTGCGACATTGAAGCAAATCCTTTCTTTGATGCCTCACGCTCATCGTCGTTATCATTCCAGCCGAACATTTCTGCCATTGCATCTCGTTTTGCTTTCATTTCATTAGAGAGCTGTTGCCCTTCTGCCTTCAGTGCATTATACTCATCTTCAGTCATACCGTCATCCATAGCATTGTTAAGTTTTTCTCTCCAAGCCATTAAGCTGTCCATGAATTCTTCTTTAAGCATAGAATTTACGATAGCATTCTTCATGTATTCCTCGAAATTGTCGGCGAAATCAGCACTATCAGCATCCATGTCTGTTAGTAGATCTTGAAAGTCAGAACGAAGAGAAGCATAATCAATAAGAGTTGTATCAGCAATTTGTTGTTCCAATACCTCTGCAACCTGTCCGACACCATTTGCGATTTTATCGGCAAATTTCTGCGTGTCTGAATCTAGTTGAGACCAAAATATGCCGGCGTCCGATTGTAACTTAACAAGTTGTTCATCCGTTAAATCGAACAAACCAGTCATACGACCACCCATCTTCTTTTTGAACTCGTCAACAGACATTCCTAATGCTTTTGCAGCCTGTTTCCACCCTTCACCGGACATATCATCTACTTCATCATAACCCTTTGAATGTGACTTTCCAGAAGCACCAGAATTTAGATACTGCCGACCTAATACTTTTGCATTTTCACTTTGCAATTTAATATTAGCAATAGCAGCTTCGTAAACAGCGTTTGCAGTATCTCCAGTAAGAGTTTCTGCTAGTTCTAACTGCTTCTCAATTACCCGATCAAGAATGTTGATGTAGGATTCATATGTTTCTTTTGCCTTTTCATATTTCTCGGTCGTATCATCCTTAGTGAACATATTGAAAATCTTCGTCGCTACCTGTATTACTGCACTAATAACAGCAAGAATAACAGATGCCTTCTCAACTGTACTGATAGCGTTAGCCGATGTATCTGCTGCCATTTCAACACCACTCATAGCAGTCAATGCAAAGGTCCCTATTTCACCAATCAATGAGATAATTTCACCAGCCGGTCCACCAATTGATTTTCCAACATCAGTTAATGCGTCTGATAATTCATCTAACTGTGCTTTTACATCTTTCTCTGCTTTCTTTACCTTAGCATCCTTCTGTACCACCTTATCTTTCGCCTCATTGTATCTCGAAGTCTTTTCTTTTACTTTATCCAAAGCCTGTGCTTCGGTCAGATAAGCTTTTGTGGAATCAATTTTACCAGTCTTTTCGTTGAATTTAGAGGACTTGACACCATTTTCAATCTTAGCACCACCTTTTACAGCTTCTTGAGTCTGTTTAGCATTTTCTAATTCAATTTGCGCATTAGCTAACTCTTCCTCTGCTTCTGCTAGTTCTTTCTTCTTGTCAGATAATGATTGAAACGGGTTACGTGAATCCAATTCATCCATAATTGATTGAATAGTACTAGTATATTCGCGAAGCTGGTCCGGAGAAAGAACTTTGGCAGCCGTACTCTTTGCATTCTCTAATTGAGTCAGCAGAGAATTAAGAGTTTCAGAAGACGTTTCTTTCAGATTTTCAAATGCACGAACATACTCCGGAGACTCTTTCAACTTATCGTAATCCAGGCCCATCAATTCCATTCCCTTGTTTTTTGTCGCCTGGGCTATGGAACGATCAATCTGTTCTACTTGATCTGTATCTCCATTCTTTACTGCTTGTTTTCGTTGTTCCTGCAGGGTAGCAATATCTTCATTGAACTTTCTCTCAATTGCAAGACGTTGATCTGTATAATCCTGATACTGATTCAACAGTTCGGATAAATCATCTCCACGATTATATTTAGTATTTGTAACTTCCTTTGCTTTTTGAGTATCATTATCAATTTCGGCAAATCTTTTAATTATCGGCTCTGACTTGACATATTTTTCTGCATTGAAGATTTTATCTTTATTTTCAGGATTAGCATCAAAGGCGGAACGAGCATCTTCAATCACTTTTAACTTTTTGTTTTCAGCTTCGCGATCGATAGCCTGTAATTCTAGTTTATGATTGAGCTCCCTTTGTTTTAGAACCTTTTCACTGCTCTCTTTAAGCTTATTTATTTCAAGCTGCTCTAGTTGGTTTGCAGAGTCTTCTTTCATACGCTGTTGCTCTCTATTCTGCTTATCTAGCAGGAGTTTATATTTCTCCTGTTCTTCACGCAGCTTTTTCGCTTGGTCATCCTTCTTGGAAGATGAATCATAGACTTTCAATTCTTTTTCGGCTTCTTTCAACTTCTTGGCGTTTTCTTTATAGGATTTCACCACAGCAGAATCTATTCCTTTGAAGTTCCCTGCGTCCATCAACTTCCTTTGAGACGAAGCGATTGAATCTAGTGCTTTCGTCGCATCTTCTTTTTGCTTTGTCCAAAAGGCTTTATCTGTTTTAGTCTCTACCTTTTTGCTGATCCCACTGCCTTGTAAAGACTTTATTTCCTTTTCTTTGGTGGAAAGCTGACCTTTTTTTGCTTTAAGTAACCATGCGTTTGGAGACCAGCCGTTATTTTCTTCTTGTTCCTTATCTACGAGTGATTGAAGCTCCGAAATTTCAGCTTTTAATGTATCGATATTACTTTGAAGGGAGATTATTTTTAACTCTTTAGGCTTTGATTTCTCTTCTGCTTCTTTTTGAATACTAAGAATTTCATCAACACGTTTTTGGGCAATTTTTAGTTCTTCTTCTGCTATTCTCTTTTCCTCTTGAATTTTTTGAATAACGGCGGCCTTTTGTCCACTAGGAGATTCAGCCTGTTCTTTGCTTGTTTTGTCAAGACGTGAATTTATGGAATTAAGTTTATTTTGGGCTAATACAAGATTGGTCTTTGCCCCAATTCTTTCTCTTCTATTTATTTCATTATTAATTTGTTTATTCAAAGAGAGATGATCCATAAGTTTCAATGTCTCAATATCCATATTGGAGAAGACGGTTGGCATTAGAGCTTGAAGTTGCTTATATGCTTTAACTTTGTCATATTGTGTTGAATTTTCATCCTGAACAATAGAAACTAGGCTATTTGTTTTATTTTTCAACTCGTCCAATTGTTGAGTTTGTTCCTCTACAACTTTATTATATCTCTTTTGTACCCTTTCTGCTTCAGTTTCAGCGGTAGCACACTTATAAACGGCATATCCAAGTCCAGCAAAAGCAGCTGCAGCTAATACATAAGGATTAGTTAACATTGCAGCAGCATTTTTTAGTTGTGCAATAGTTTGAGCTTTGAGAGCTTTTGTCAATAAGATTCGAGAAGATGTATTCTTTGCAATCATTGTTGCCTCGATAGCGTACAAGCCTTTCTTTAGGACTAAATCTGCGGCTTCAATAGCACGCTGTTTATTAACAAGCGCTGTCACTGTTACATAAGTTTGTTTAGCAGTACTTATAGCCAGAATACTTCCTTTATATCCAGCAAGAGCCGTCGTAACGACAACGATCAAAGCTCCTATATTTTTTAATGCTTCTTGAGCGCTTCCATCGGCAAAGGCTTCATTCATTGATTGTGCCGCACTGGATATCTCTTTCAAAATTTCCTGTCCTAACGGGCGAAGGGCTGCTGTTATATTATTACTAAGAAGCTTCATTTGATTCTCGGTTGATGAAGACATTTCTTTGAAAGCAGCTTCTGCTGCACCTGTTGCATTTTTCATTTGATCCAGATCGGACGCAGCACCTACTGCATTCTGTCCGGTTATCATTAGGGCGGCTTGTAAAGCTTCGTCAGTACCTAATAACTCTTTCATTTTTGTGGTACTTCCATTTGCTTCGTTATAGATGAGCTGTAATGCTTCTTGGAAAGAACGTCCGGAAAAGGCTGCATCACCTAAATGGTTAGCCGTTCCCATAATTGCCGCACGTATTTTAGTCATAGCTTCGGCTGTTGGAACTCCTTGTTTAGTTATTGATACGACAGCTGCTAGCACGTCTTCGATATCAATGCCAAAGGACGAGGCAATAGGAGCAGCTTGAGCAATACTCTTTCCAAGTTCTCCCATTGTAGTCTTACCAAACTTGGCTGTGGTAAATAACATATCAGAAACAGATTCTGCTTCGGAAGCTCCTTTTTTATACGCATTAAGAATTGTAGTGATAGCATCTGCCGAAGTAGCCGTTTCTGTAACGCCACCGATAGCAGCCTTAGCAGATACTTTTAGAATATTCATAGCATCCGCTCCATCATGTCCTGCAGATACAATCTGATATAGTGCTTTAGCTGATTCTACGGCTCCAACTGGAACCTCTCTAGTCATATCGATAGCACTATTCATGAAATCGGTAAGACTGCCTTTTATTCCGCTTGAAAGTGTTGCAACTTCTTTCATGCTTTGCTGGAACTGCTTTTCGAAGTTATATGCTTCTTTGGCTGCTTGAGTAAAAGCGATCCCCGCACTAATGCCAATCCCTCCGAATACATCAAAAGCGGTAATTTCACCGGCCATTGCCTTTATGATTCCCATCGCTTCTTGACGCCCGGAATATAGCCCTGAATTATCTATACCTGTAGCGAAATATAACGCACCATCTTTATTCTGAATACCCATATAGCATTTATTCTTAAAATATAAAGAGGAGGTAAAATTTGGCTATTTCGAGAAGAATAAGCATCTTTGCAGTGTTCTAAGACCAAGGAACGATTTTTATTTCAACGTATTAGGGAGTTGATTCGCCTACTATATCACAATATAGGCTATCAATTCCCTTTGCTACATAATCCTAATGCGTTGCAATAGATTATGTTCCTTGGTCGGAAAGAATAGGGGAGAGATAGCCTTTTTCTATAATATATAAATTACTATTCATTAGCGCCATGACCAAGGAAAATGAGAACGTATCTGTAGCGAATAAAAGGAACTACACAGAAGAAGAAATCAATGCTGCTTACAAGAAGGGCAAGGATGAAGGAAGAATTGAAGGGATGCTCGCTTATCAGAAAAGATTGATTGAGAATCTACAGCGGGATAATGCATCTCTCAATCAGAAGCTTCAGGAGATTAAAAAATAATCCCCCATATCTTCACAGATACAAGGGACTAGAAAACATACTCTAAACCAATTTAATAAAAAAACAGTTAACCTAATATATAAACACAATGGCAAATTACCTTATCGTTTGACCTTTCCAGCAATATCGTTATATTTCTTTATCCTGACTGTCTTACTAGGGTCATCAAAAGACGGAAGTTCTACCCACTCATAATCTCGTCCTTCAACATTTCCGTCTTCGTCAGTCATCTTATTACGCTGTCTCATCACAAATGAGTACTCCTGAAGTAATATCTCTATTAATCCATAGCTACTATCCAACGTTTGATTAAACGTTAATCCTAGAGCTTCCTTTGCAATAACTAAGAATCTACTTTGGTTATATCCTTCCAGCTTTGCAGATTCTTCCGAGCGGCTATTATCTCCGTCTCTCGTAGCGGGCTCACGTTCCGAAGCATCGTGATAGAGGTACAAAAAGGGTGGTACCCTATGCGATATATGATTGCATTGAATAATATGCGTATATCCTCCCATGTCGTATTGTCAATGAGGGCGTTTTTAAACCATGCCGGCGGATCACTTGGCTTGTTATGAATGCCCAGGCAAACGACATCGAGAAGTAGTCCTCCATATTTATTCATCAATTCTGGAAAATCAGCATTCAGCTCACCATCTTTAACAATCATTTTATCAATATCTTCTTTTTCAATTTCAAGGAGAAGTGGACGAATTCTAAACCATGTCCGGACAGTGATAGGCTTTATTACAATACAATCACCGGGATCCTTTCCTTTCGGAATAGAATCTCGGTTAGTAAAATCAAATGGAATCTTGACAGGCTGCTCCGTTACGGATTCCGATTCTTGCTGAAATAAGTTTTTTATACTCATAAATTTCATCAAGGAGCCTAGCCCGTTGTACTTCCAGGCAATACATTCAGTTATTCGCGACTAACTTTCAATACTTTCGGCTCCATTCTTCAAAAGTTTGCTCCTGCAGGCGGATTCGAACCGCCGGTATCTACATAACCAATGTAGCGCTTTTACCAACTAAGCTATACAGGAATCCAATTAGTTATTTCTTAGCTGCACTTGGAGCAGCTTCTCCGCCTTCGACATTCGCAGCATTCGCTGGGGCTTCTCCGCCTCCGGCAATAGTAACTACTTCGCGCATGAAAGCGGTCTGTCTCTTACCGTCTGCAGTAACAGCAGCTTGCATATATACACGAACAAGCAACAACTCTGCTTGCTCTGATCCGGGAGCCTGTGAAATCTTTGAGGCGATCTTGCCATTTACGATGGTATAAACGACCTTCTTACCGTCTTTAGGTAATGTTTCACACTGGAACGTTTTAGAGATAGAAGGAGTACTAAGAGGCTTTTTCCAGATATTTTTTCCTCCTGTTGTATCTACTTCACCGCCTGCCAGTTCTTTAAGGACTTCATTGGATGGAGTAGGGATGGAGAACTCAACATAATCTGTCGTATCTTTCACCAGTTCAACATAAAGGGGTTCTTCACTACCTTCTACTTCAATCTTCACTTCCTTGGGATCTGCAAAGTTAAATGCAACACTTCCTTTTGTCGGAAGAGGAAAATCTTTGAGGTCCGCTCCTGGAACACCGTCTCCGACTGTTCCAAATTTAATTTTACCTACGCCCATAGCGATAGGTCTTACTTCTCCTGTCATAATTATTGATCTATTAAAATTTCTAGTCTAATATTTGTACAAGCGAATTTCTCTTTCAAGTCCGGCATTGGAACACTCCAGAGAATTGTCACTTCTTTACATACACCGTCATTACTATTGATTGAATCAAGCGACTTCCGCACCTTACGCTTAATTTCCTTCATGCGTTGACGTTGGTGCATACCATTTTCATTCAAAGGGACAAAGATGTTGACGTTAATAGGCACTTTATTAATGAAGTCGAGTTCATTCAATTGTAGATGATTGATAACGATATGTTCATTGGTCAAGCCTGCTTCCGATTTGTCTTTGTAAATCATAACATCGGTGCCCGCAGCGGCCACAGCATTATAAACTATATCTACAGCGTCAAATTCATCCATAATCAAATCTTGCTAAAAACTGATTTCAACGTATCCCTTAGATACTTCTCACATTGCGTATTAGCCCCTGAAACGACTTCATATCCTTTAGCTTCCACGGCAGCCGCATATTCCATTCCTGCAACACCAACCAACACATAACCACCGGAATGAGACAGAGATACTTCTTCTGCAAGCCTACGCCCTTTATACTTACCGGTTGTCTTGTCAGTTCCTTTTTCACTTTCAGTAAAGTTCTCTGCAACCACTTCTCCGTTTTTCGCAATTATATATCCGATAGATGAACGAAGATTGCCAGTCTGGTCCTTATATGAGCCGTTCTGGCGAGCTATATCGATAAACTTTTCACCTCCTGCCTGCAGCAATACAAGTATCTTGTTTTCTGCTTTGCTTTGAAAGTGATCGAACCAACGTTCTAGTGAATGTTGGTCGAATAGGGGAGTCATGCCATTTTTCATACGTTGATAATTGAATGTGATTGATAAGATTCCCAACAAATAATTGGTACATCTACGCCTTTGGAATCAACTTTCAAACGCAAAAACTTACTGTCTGCCGGCGGTTGGATTTTGGTGTAAAAATAGCCATGTACTTGCGCTTCATCACCAGCAGAATTACGTTTATAGACAACAGTACCATCACTTACAGGATCATAACGTCCGGGAACGGATATTTCAATCGGTTTCCCCGGAACCCATTCACCGTTTACTGTCTTTCCGTTAACGTCGATAGTGACTATCGCTGTATGTGGATATCGTTTTACCATCTGTTACCAGCCTTTCCTTTGATAATGATTCGTTTCCCGAGTTTACCGGCTTTCTCCGGCTCCCCGTTTTCTATATACAGTTGTTTTGCAGTCTGGACATAGAAAGAACGGAGATGAGTGATAGAAAGCTTATTCTCACTGAAATCCTGTGAGTTTACTAACATGGCGTACGTATCAGCGACACAAAGACCAACTTGCTTCATGTTTTCAGTAGTACATTCCGCTTCGGGGTTGATGCCCCGCTTGACGAAGACTACCTTATCTAAGAAGCTTTCCATATCCTCAATAGAAGGATATTCCAGTATTGTTTCTCTGATTGTTGCCATATAGTTTACTCTTCATCTGTTTTTTCAGTATCTTCACCTTCTTCCCATGCTTGGCCATCAGTTTTCATGATGTACATTGCATCAGGATCATTAATTACAGGAATTGCGTTGGCTTCCGCTTTAGTCCACTCCTTGAACGGTTCCAGTTCAGACCATTTGCTGATGAAAACAAAGTCTTTTTTCAGCGTTGTAGCTTTCTTCTTGTATTCAACAGAGTGTTCTGCTGCAATAGGTCCATGCTGAACGTCGCCACACTGCAAATCTTCCAAGAAACAAATATTGGCAGCTTCCCATGGATTTACTGTAGTACGTTGATGAGCGGCATTCTCAATACGAACGGATGGACTTACAAGAACGATCTGAACACCTTCCGTATTCTCTTGGGCAGCAAGATACTCATTGATAACTTTCTTGGAGATAGTCAGTTTTTCTTTCTGATTGATCCAGCCTTTTACCTTTTCAATAACAGCCTTTTGCTTCTTCAATAGAGCAAATCTGTCTTTGCGCATTACTACGTATTTGATAGTAACACCTTCGGCAGAAGCGGCAACCACAGTGTCCTCAATATCCTGTAAGCCGTCGGCCGTTGTAGACTTAGACCAATCCACAGCAGCAACTTTCTTGTTTTCATTAGGCATACCACAGCCTACAAATTCTTCGGTAACAATGCCATTGTTATTGCTTGAATTGAGAATGAAGCCACCTTTAGACATCAATTGCATACACCACCATTCGAAACGGCCACGAACAGCGTTATATACAAAGTCTTGATCTTTAAAAGCAAGGTCTAGAATTGATTTCAAGTCTGCATCACCTTCACAATCCCGGCTAAGTTGCTGGTATTCGTTCCAGTCGCTTTCGTTCATACCGCGTTTTACGGCAGTCTTAGGGATATCACCTGACATCTTGCCGATAACTTCACGTTTCTTTTGCGGTGCGGAAGAATCGAATGAAATAACATCAGCGATAACCGGTGCACCTTTTTCGCCAGTAAGAGTTTCCCATTTCAGAGAGTTCTTCTGTTTTACACCAAAGAAATTAGGGAAGAATACCGGCTTAACTTTACGCGAGTTAAGACGGGCACCCATATTCTTACGGTTCACTTGTTTAATTAAACTTCTTTCCATACATAATTATGAATTAATGGATTACACAAAACGGATAAAATGAAGCAATGCCTTCATTGCTTCGTCAATAGGGTAGGGCATTACTGCCTCATTTACAGTACCACGTACCAGAAGTCCTGATTGCTGGTTAGCAACCGTTACATCAACCTTGTTCATAGTGATAACCTCCGGGGTATACTTGAACTTTGCAGCTTTGGCAGCAGCTTTAGCAGTAACAAGGACTAAGACATCATTAATCTTTGCGGCTCCAATAGCTCCAGAAAGAGTTATTGTGTCATAAGCTGCATTGGTTTTGTCAATTGCAGAGATTACATCAGAAGCTCCGGTTAAAGCACCGCCGATTGTAACAGCTTCCCCAACTTTAAACACATGATTCTTTGCGATTTGAATAGCAACAGCATCGGCAGCCGCGACAGCAGTAACTTTTCCGGTTTTAACAACATGGTAAAGGCCATTAGCATCTTTACCCACAATTACAAGCGGAGGAAGCTCGTCGATGATTCCCTTCAGTTCCGCGCGGGCAATAGTTCCACCGCCCTGAATGTCCTCGATAATCTTTTCGATACCAGGAGCATACTGAAATTCACTTTGTTTTTTTCTGAACATAGCTTTTAATATTAATAATTATTCTTCTAGACCAAGGCTAGCAGTGCCATTATCAGAGCTTTCCTCATCCTCCATTAACTTTAACCATTCCTGTTCGGTACGTTCTTTGGGCTTATAGGAATTAGGCTTGTAATCACCACCGGCGACTTCATCATCAATAACAGATTGTTTAATTTCGGCAAATTCTTCTTGAAGCTCTTTAATCTGGTCTTCAACAGAAGTTTCAGAATTGACATCAATACGATTAAACCATTTTGCAGGGAGTTTAGAATCTGCAAACAATGCTTTAGCAGATGCCTGCTTCGTAGAAGTAGTGACTGTTGTAGCGACAGTAGAGACAGATGCAGCCAACTCGGAAATCTGTTTCTGCTGGGCTTTCAACAACTTAACAACAGAAGCAGGCAAGCCTTCGAGATCTTCGTCCTCGTCTTCATCTTCTTCGTCATCTTTCGGCTTCTTTGTTTTTTTAGTCTTAGTTGTCTCAATAGGTTTTCCATCCTTCAAACCGTGTTTTTTCTCATAAGCGGCAATAGCAGCATCAATACTGGCTTGACTGCCTTGTTCATTTGATACCAAGTCCGGAAGAATATTATCCTTGAATAGCCCAATATAGTTATCCAGATTCTCTTCACTTTCGATGTCGAAAAGAGCTTGCACCTTGGCCGCATACTTTTCAGGAATTCCAGCTTTTTTCAAAGCTGCTTTGATGGTTGCTAAAATCTTCATACTTTTTTCCTTAAAATATATTGGGAGTAAATTTTTCCTGCTTATATATTTTATTTCAGAATCAAATGCATACATTTGTAATTAAGTTAAAGCGTAGAATGGATTATATAGAAGATAGACATGAATATTACAATGTGTATATATCTAAGTGTACACAATGCAAGCATTTTAATTTTGATAAATTAAAATGCCCGGCATACCCTAATGGTATTCCTGTTAAATACCTTGATGGTTCACAGGTACATGACAAAAGAGAAAGCGACCAAAAAGGGGAGTTCGTCTTCCTAAAAGAATTCAATTAACGAGTTTTCGCTTTTGTATAACTCCATCCCATTTTTTCGGATATCCGTTTCCATAATATATGATAATGGACCACTGAAGCCATTGTTGGGGATAGTGTATTATTATTGATTCTAGCAGTAAACTCTGCTCTTAGTTTGTTATTCTCCCGATTCACTAGCTTTTCGAATTTACTAATTGTAATTCCCCATCCTTCTTCGGGACGTTTCATAGCGAATGTATAATTAGGTGTTACAGCTCTCATTTCTGATACATTATGGGCTATTGCAAGATACATATCAGCCGGACTGAATGAGTTGCCAATTCGTCCCAAACTCTTTTCTGGCTCTTGCCAGCCTCTTGGGTGATTATGTGTAAAAATGCAATCCTTCATCTTCGCACATTCTTCATCCGTAAACTCAACACTATATTTGGCTCCGCGCTTATCGATTACAACATTACCATTCTTGTCAAATAAGACTCCTGTTTCAAAGCTTTTATTCAGGCGTATTTCATTCTCTGTGTTGGTTATTTTGTTATAGAGTTTTCGTTCATTCCATTTTTGTTTAATATCTGTAATTTCAGTATCAGTCTTGATACGTTTAGGTTTAGAAACCTTTATAACTTCATTCGTAATAGGTTGGGAAACTATTTCTCTTTGTAGTCCTCCATCATTGGTAAAGTTATCCTTATACCAGAAAGCCGATTGAAATCCATCCTTATTCTCGCTGACAAAATCCTTTGCCGCTTGGGGAATATCCGTAATAGTTTGACCTTGCGGAACTGTGTCATTCAGCAAGAAATCAGCAAAGTCTTCCGGTTCCATGGTGATAGGAGTAGCAAAACAGATACAAAAAGGATGAAAGCCTGTAAATTTGAACGTTTTCGGATATTTTCCAATCATCGCATCACAGATCTTACACGGTCCGCGATTATTGGCCGAACGCTGTATCTCAATTCCTAGTATAAAATCCTGTTTACTCCAACGTTCATAGTCTGCACTACGATAAGCTGTGTTCGTAGTTGTTGCAGATGTTCGGAGAGCGTTCTTGTATGCAGAGCGGTATACACCTTGCCCTGGATGATAATCTTTCATCGGTTGTGATAGAACCAATTCACCTTTCTCATTTCGGATCCGGCGAAAACGTTTTTGGGGATTTTGCAAAATTTGCCGTATATCACTACTGATTCCGTTTGAGTTACGTCCGGCAACTACGCCGCTATCAAGATAGAATTCGAGTTGCGATTTCGTTTGCTGTGTAATATTCCAAACTCTATCAGACAATTTTAGACCGTTGGAATCTATATCATTCTTTAGAGCCTCAAATGCAGATAGGCTATGAGTAAACATTCCATCCTTAGTTGCGCTAGAAATAGACATTCCCTTGATGAACAGGGAAATAAAATCATCATTCTTCCTCTCTGCTCGTTCCCAGCCATCCTTTTGGAATGCGGAAATATTAGCATATAACATTGATTCAAGGTTTAGTAGTTCCCGGTCAACCGCACTCTCTATTCCCTGATTGCTTATCCATACATTGTTTTTCCCCGCATCTGACCATTTACGGAGATACGGGGAAACAGAAAGTATAAACTGATTAAAGATATTGGCTATTACGGCCTGCTGTGCAGCAACTTTCTGTATATGCTGTTTATCGTAGAAAGAAAGTCCAGGCATAGTTAAAGTGTAGCTCCTAGGAATGAGTTGTTTTGAGCTGTATCTTTCTCATCCTGCTTCTTGCGGGCCAACTCTTCTTCAACATTATCCGTATATGGCGAATTTTTAATGATTGTCTCTTTGCTATTAAATTGGGATGCTGTTTCAAGATTTTTAAGTTCTTCTGCCAGGTCTTGTGGGAGAATACTGCCAAACTCCACCTCAATAAAATTATCATTTAGCTGTGATGCATACTTAGTATGTGTTATATTAGCCATACCTGCCTGAACGATAGCAACAGTACGTTGAACAGCAGGACCGAATATTTCCATCTGTTCGCTGGCTTTAATTTCTGCGTCAATCATCATAAAACGGCGGGAAGTACCACTAAGGTTGCCAAGTCCCATTAACTTACTCATAGATAGGTCAGGGCTAGAAGCTCCGGAATGTATTGAATCGTCGAGTTGGTTAAGTTCAAGTGTAACGGATTCACAAGACTGTTGCCACGCCAAGTAATCGGCGTCACCGTGATACGACGTACCGGTATCCGCATCTACTTCCATAGTAAAGTTTAGTTCTTTGCCAACAGTTTCTTTACTTGGGAGGTTAGCGAGTCCGTAAGTCTTCAGTATAGGTTCAGAGAAATAATCATTGGTGTCAGATAGACGGGAAAGCCTCATTTCCTTTTTATCTATCAAGTTGGCAACATCTTCCCAATCAGGGCAATCAACTTCGGCATATACTACCGGAATTTTGCCAAAACGATTCTTTGTCTTTTTCACTTTCCAGATGCCATCCATTATCCCTGAATAGATAACTTCTTTCGTGTATATCTTCACGCATTCACAAGTACGGCCATTGACTTCTGCATTGTATTTATAGAGAAAACCGTCCATATCATCGTCCTCGTCGAAATGTGGAAAGAATTCACATTCGGTATTGCTATCTTTAGGAGTAGAGAGGATCTTGACCTTTAGCTGGCTTTTTCCATCGTCCCGGGTAACAGGATAGAATACAATGGCTGCTTTAGTTTCGGATAGAACTTTACGGGCAAACTCTTTCAATACAGACTGCATCTTGAGCTTACGCTTATAGACTTTTTTGAACTCGCTGAATCCATCGTTCGGATCTTCGGCTGTTATTGTCATTTCTCCACCAAACAGAAAGGCAACAGAAGTGCGGACAATTTTCTTTGGCAGATTGGTAATGACTTTTGCAACATCTACTGTCTTATCTTCAAGCTTTTTGGGCTTTTCGGCTCCTGTTTCGGGGTCAACTTCTACTTCTGTATCTGAATATACAGCAATCTTTTTAGGGTCCCGATACCCAACTGATTCTTTACGACGGGTTCTGTCTCCATTGTATTCCTCCATATACTCACGAGGATTACGATTTTCACGGGTATCAACGCATAAATCACCTACTATGCTACCGAAATCTTCATTTTTCAGAATATCCTTAATGTCTGGCATATACTTTTTTCTTAAAATATACGCCCTAGAAGTATTTCCTGAAGCGGTAAGATAACATTTCTCAAAATTCATAGGTGTTTTCTCGGATATAGGCTGAATCATTTTGTATTTTCGCAGAGCGAGGCAGAGCAATATCGAATTAATTTTAAATTCGGTATATTATGTTTTGTAGAAAAAATAACAAGAGAAAAAAATTAGGCATAGTCACTCTGTATCTATTGATTCGATTAAAATATTGGATGTATAAAGAACAAGCTAAAAGATACTCAACGATTGAATGGCTATATGATGTAATAACAACACTTTTTTGTTAATAATGAAAACGAGAATTACCCACGTCCAACTTTACGGGTAGTCTTTTTAAACTTCAATCCAAGTGATTCGACAAACTCTGCAAGTATTGTCATGCCATCCGGCGCATCATCATGTGAGTTATCTCCTTCACGCTTGTAACTGGTAAACGCCTTCATGAAACGACCGTAGTCTGATCCTTTAGAATATTCTGTTTCATCAAGAAAAGCACAATGTTTCTTTATCCAGCCGGCTTTCATTATGATACGCGTTTCTTTGTGCTGGGTTGTTGGCCGGGCTTGAATAACACACGATTTCTTTTTAGCTGTAACAAGTTTGCGTACATTGATAGCAAATATACGCCCGCCATTGTTTGATTCAATGCGTAGCTGATCGCACTCTGTATCAATAACCATCTGTGCCAGGCGCGGTTCTGTAACTTCAACAGGATCCTTTGTGAAAAGAACGTCGGTAATGAAATATCTCGGTCCGAATACCTTTGCGAATGGTGCGCAGAAATCATCATCACCTTTATCGGCTGTATCACAAGATCCGAGTGTCCCATCAGGTTTCTTTCCTGCAATATCGGCTAGTTTGAAGCGCATGAGAGACGATTTGGGGAATAGTAACCCTTTGGCCTCGAACGGTTCCTGCATATATTCGGCCATCCAAATACTTTCGTCGGTTTCAGAACGTAGTTCCTGGTAATATTCCGTAGTATGTACATCAGCGCAAAAAGTTTCATCGTTTTCATCAAGAGCTGCGATCCGGATGATTTCATTATACTTGCCGGCTTCTTCCATACGTCCGAGGACATCACTAGAGGACCAGCGGGTACCAATGTCAATCATACAGCAGCTTCCCTCAATACGTGAATCGTGCGTACCTTGTTTCCAAGACCATACCTTCTCGTTATTATTGTCGGATAACGCATCTTCCAGGCTCTTGTATAAGTCGTCGGTCATGGCAAGCATTGATGCACCGAAACCGATCACGGTGCCGCCAACACCACCACCGAAATAAGATACCTGGCGAGCGCCTTCCACATTCCAACTCTTCACATTCTGTTTATCACCTTTCAGATGAATATCAGGGAATATCTCTTTGTAACGCTTAGATTTTACAATATCACGGGTATCGTATGACAGCTTATTGTAAAGAGTATCAGAGCAACAGTTACGCATTACAGATTCTTCCGGGAAGTGACCGTACATCCAGGCTATAAACAATGAGGAAATATAAGACTTACCGGCACGTGGCGGCATACTGACAGCAAGGCGATAGATAATATTAGCTAAATAGGAGGTATACACACGCATGAACGCTTCGGCTACTTTCTTCAAGAATAATCGTTTGGCAAAGAACTTAGGATCATAGTATAAGCAGAAAGCCCAGAAATCATTCCGGGCTTCACGCTTGCGAAGTATAGTTGCTGCTTTCGCTTGTCTAAGCAGTATTTCTCTTTCACTCTTTTTCTTTACCATCAATAATAGCCTGAAGTTGTTCGTCTGTCAATGATTCCAATTCATCACCAAGGTTTACATTCGCGTCTACTTCTTTCTTGTCACGCCATTTTTCCAGCTGTCGATTCTTCAACCAGAAAATAGCGGCTGTTGTATCAGGAGGATAATGCTCTATAAATTCCTTCGAATCTGTAATCTTCCCGTTCGATGTTGCAAATTTTGTTGCTTTACAGTTATACCCAATAGCACGGTTATAGAGTCTCGATGCAACGTTAGCATCTGCTATATTTTTCCCCTTTTTTAGGGACTCAAGAAATTCGGGATAATCCTTCTTCCATTTGTTTAAAGTCTGCTCTGAAACAGAGAAGAATTCGGAGAGCTCTTTATCTGTTGCACCCAACAAACAAAGCTTTAGAGCTTGATCGGCATACTCTATTCTGTACTCTGATTTACGCCCTCTTTTTTTCTTCTCGGCCAGATTCTTCTTCTCTGTCATAAACTAACAATAACTAACAAATTGTGATAACTCTTGCCTTAGCTTGGATAATCTTCAAATTAAAATATAAATAGGGGTTACTTTTTACAGTTCTCTGGAATTACTTTAGGAACAGCATTATTCCAATTAATACTATGGTGTAGGCGTCTATACACACTTCCCATTGGGCGTATCTTTGTACAAGAAGGAGCATACATAATTGTGTAGAAAGACTTAACATAAGTCCCACTATCTAAATATATATCAGTCATTCCGCCATTTGATTGTTGAGTTGTTACTTGATTCAAAGAAACATGCGGAATCTGAAAAAACAAATTTCCTCTACTTCCTAGTAAAGTGTAGGTGTTTACATCTTCATTAATTTTACCAAAAAACTTAAAAGGCATGTTTGTATCACAAATAAATGAGTTCATTGCTTTCCGTTTAAGTAATTCACCACGAACTATATTATTCTGCTTTCCTCCGATAAAATCTCCTCTTTGAGCTAATGCAACAGCTAAAGCACCTGTTTTATTTTTGAAATCAATTAGAGCATCAAGTACTTTATCAAGATTGATAATGTTTTTCTGCTTCATTTCACCATATTGATTATAAGTGTATGAGAATTCCGTATAATCATCATCTAACTCAATAAAATATTGGTAGCCTTTTTCTTTTGCTATTTCAAAAGAAGCATTTCTCGCATAAATAATAGCTCGACGATCATTGAAGTTATCACCCTCATCTGTTTCTGATGCTATTTCTTTTTTGTCGAATACATATATGTTCTCGTAGTTTTTGCGATAACGATCTATCTTCGGATCTTCATTATCTAATACTATGATAATATCACCTGTATAGCCACATTTCCGTAATGTTTTTACTGTATGTACATTGTCAGGACGCCCATGTGTAAGTATCAATGCAACGAAGCTATTATTTTTCATCATTGCTATAATCCTCCAAATATGAGTCTGACAATTCTTTCTTTAAACAAACATATCCTAGTTCAATAGCTTTATTAAAATCTATAATGACAAGAGCTGAATTTTCCATTAAATTTTGAATGATGTTGTTTGAATGAGCATAAAATTCAGCAATTTTTCCATAATCGAAAACAATGTGCCTTGAAGCTGCAATCTGAAGAAAATCTTTAGTCTGCTTGTCTAAATTACACTCCTGAATTTGTTTCATCAGACAATTGTAAGTTTCAAGATTATAGAGTTCTGATATTGCAGGTTTATTGCCAGTCGGTGTGTAGATTGGAGATACTATTTTTTTTGTATAAAGATTATTATCTTTCTCATCGTCAGAATTATGGATATCAGTCGAAAGTTCGATCTCGTCTACTGAAAACTCCCAATCATTCAATACATCAGGCGAGAAGTTTTCTATCACTAACTTCCAATCGAATTCAGAAGTATCGGAAGTATGATTATCTGCTAGAGCTAGCAGTTTTCTCTTTTCATCTTCCGTAGATAGGTCTTTGCGCTTAATAACAATAAGCTCGGTACCGTCAGACTCAACAATACGTACTTTGAGTCCTAACTTTTGAGCTTCCTCATACACGCCATTTCCAGCGATTAACACATTGTCACGGTCGGCCAATACGGATCGACCGGCTCCACATTCAACCAGGCTTTTGTGGATAAGCCGCTTGTTTTCATCCCC
>OGOY01000288.1_pt1 | contig 67213 bp, 59 predicted proteins | sample 1552811 | NCBI WGS metagenome assembly OGOY01 (sample SAMEA2580132, study PRJEB22360) | human gut metagenome | biome: human gut; feature: human-associated habitat; material: faeces | place: Denmark | collected 2008/2010 | reverse complement strand
AATATAAATATAATAGTTATGGAATATAAGAAAAACGAGAAAAAGCAAAAACAGCACCTTTTGTGGCAGCCAATCGATTCTGATAAAGTTTCGGTAAAATGGAGTCATAGAGGGTGTTTTTCTTCTGCTGGAAAAGATTGATGCGGATGCTTGACGTTGCTCTGAAAATATGCGAAATCAGATAGTGGTGACGTTCGGGACTGTCAATTTTTCATCGGGAACAAGTTTGATTTGTAAAAGCTGTAGTTTTTTGCCTTGGCTCTCACATCGATTTGTGAGAAGCGAAGATTTTCTTCTCAAATCTCCAAAAATAGTAGCATTTTCGTGGGAAACGTGATAAAATAACAATGCTGCAGCAGAAGGAGAATGAATATGATTGAGATCAAACGAGTTGCTCTCTACGCCAGATTTTCCTCGGATCATCAGAGAACCGAGTCCATCGATGCACAGATCAGAGCAATGAAGGAATTCTGTGATCATAACAAGTGGAAAATCGTAGAGACTTATATAGATGAAGCATACTCAGCCACCAATGACCGCAGACCAAGCTTTCAGCGTATGATCGAAGACAGCGGGAAAGGATTGTTTGACATTGTTTTAGTGCATAAACTAGATCGTTTCAGCCGTAATAGATACGATTCGGCAGTGTATAAAAACAAGCTGAAGCATAACGGTGTTCGTCTTTGCAGTGTCCTGGAACGTCTTGATGATTCTCCGGAATCCATCATTTTGGAAGCTATGCTGGAATCCATTGGTGAATACTACTCTTCCAACATCGCACGTGAAGTGATGAAAGGACTAAAGGAAAATGCCTTTCACTGCAAGCATACCGGAGGCTCACCGCCACTGGGATACGATGTTGGTCCAGATAAGAAACTGGTTATCAACGAACGGGAAGCCGAAGCCGTCAGGATCATCTACGATATGTATATCAACGGATACGGCAATCGTGACATTGCAGAGTGCCTCAATGCTGCCGGATACGTTACAAAAAAGGGCAATCCATTTGCTCCAAATCATGCAGCTTTTTATGAGATACTGAACAATCTCAAATACACCGGAACCTATGTTTACAACCGCTCTTCTGCAAAGGATTACAATCATCGGCGAAACAGTCACCGCCATAAGCCGGAAGAAGAAATTATAAGAATCGCCAATGGCTGTCCTGCGATCATTTCACAGGAAACCTTTCAAAAGGCTGCGGAAAGAAGAAAATCTGCTTCTGCCGTAGGAAAATTGGGTGCAAAACACTTCTACCTCTGCTCCGGCATGGTTCGGTGTGGAGAATGCGGTAAGAAGATGAGCGGAGGAAAGCGGTACGGCAAATACCATTTTCATACGTACTGCTGTACAGCACATAGAAGCGACTGCTGTAACTTCAAAGAGATAGACAGTGAAAAACTGGATCACTACGTGATAACACTTTTGGAGCGGGAGTTGTTTTGCGAAGCATCGATGAAAAAGCAGATCCGGCATCTGAATCAGTGCATCAGCAGGCATAACCGAAAACTTCCTGCATGGAGAAAAGCACTGGACGAACAGCTGGACAAACTCAATCTGGAATACATTCAGCTGCAAAGCAGCAAGGAGAAAACAATCGAAATCTGTGAGCAGATCAATATACTGGAATCCCAGAGAATCGCTTTTGAAAGCAGTCGGAATAATTTGCAGGAATTAGAGACTGTCGAGTATGCAGACTTCTGCGGATTGATCGATTCTTTCTTCGCACTGCAGGAAGAACCCTTCCGGTTCCGTACATTCATCAGAGATTATATCAAAAGCATTACAGTGTATCGGGAAAGTGTTGTTTTCAGTCTGGACTGCGGTTTCGGTCTGCTGGACGGAGTTATCAGGGAAATTACAGCGAAGCGAATCGATTTCAAAACGCCTTCCCAGAGAATGTGAGATTAAAATCTTGGAGATGACAGAAAGGAACAAAAGCCATATCGAAACGATCAAGTGGTAACAAGAAATGGAGGAATTCAAATGAAGGTATTGTTTTTAGATATAGACGGTGTTCTGAAAGAGGAAAGTTATAAAGCTGCATTTCAGGACGAATGTTTTGCACGGTTAAAGAGAATCATTGATGCAACAGATGCACAGATCATCCTGACCTCTTCCTGGAGAGTGAACTACTGGAAGTTTGTAGAGGACGGATTCCAGACGGAGAACGAAGATGTTCTGAGGCTCCATGAATACTTTGAAAAGTATGGTCTGAAAGTATCCGGACGAACGGATCTCACAAGACGCTCCGGTCCTGACAGCCGTCCGAGTGAGATCAGAAACTGGCTGGCAGACAAGCCGGATGTCGATACTTTCTGCATCTTGGATGATGACGATTTTTACCGTTGGAAGTGGCTGTCACAGTTTTTGGTGGTTACTAGAGTCAAAACGATTGACGAAGACAGATACAGCAGCTGGAAACGCACACTGTCTGATGCGGATGTAGAAAGAGCAATCAGAATTCTGAATACAGACAACAAGGCGTTGGTTGAGGAGCAGTTCACTCCGTAAGTAGCTGCGTTTTCAATCTCTATGCAGCTGTTTAAAAGAAAAAGTAGAAAGGAGCGGCGTTATAATCTATGAAAAAGCTTGATAACTATTCCAGCTGCCTTGATGTGCTTCGGCGTGCCGATTTTGAAATTGCAGAGGAAAATGAGATTTATAGAACAGGGATCATCTGGCAGTTCAATCTTACATTGGAACTGGCATGGAAAGCATTGCAGGAGATTTTGAAACTACATGGTGCAGCTGGTGCAGAAACAGGTTCTCCAAGGGAAATCCTGCAGCTTGGCTATAAGCTTGGTTTTTTTTGAATGATTCTGCGGTTTGGATGCTTATGCTGAAAAAGCGAAATGTTTCAGTGCATCTCTACAATGAAGATGATATCGATGAAATGATTCTTCTGGTGCATGACAGCTTCATCCCGGCTTTTTCCGCTCTTGAAAAAAACACTGCAGGAAAAGCTTGCAGAAGTTCGTGCGGATTGGGAGTAACATAAAAAATCCCTTAGAGATGTAACTCTAAGGGATTTTATCTTACCACTGCAATAGAACAATATGTTCAATAAAGCTGATGCTTTTAATAATCAAAGTGATCCACACCGCCGGATTTTACCCTGCATCGTTTCCGGCAGAAACAGATTCCAAGCTTTGCGATGTTTTCATACTGTTCGTCCCGCAGGCTTGCTTCATAGTCTTTTTCCTCGATTTGTTTGAGAGCATCTTCACAGGCTTTTGTCATCTGGTTGTACTTTTCCACAACCTTAAACTCCAGAATTGCGGCGTGATGCCATCTGGAACGCTGCTTTACCACCAGATCAAACCGCCCGTTGCCGGATTCCCGGTTGGAAACCACCATATAGCCGTTAAATCCGGAAACCAGTCCCGTTACAAAGCCGTGATAATAGTTTTCCTGTTCATCAAAGCAGCTGATGGTGTTGGTCAGCCAGGTGCATAGCAGATCTTCCAGTTTTTCCGCATCTGCATGAATGACAGATTCCAGAATATCTGTCCGGCTGTCACGGTTGATATGATCGATAAACCACGAGCGAATGGTGTTCTTGTAAATGCTCTTTATCTCCACATTGGGGATCACCATGTCATAGTAGGTTTCGTCGCCGACCGTTTCACAGGAGATGATCTTCAGATAGCCGGTAAACAGCAGGAAACTCCAGATATAGTCCTGATTGACATCGATCGTACCATAGGTCACGTCCTCAAAAATCTGGGTGTGAATCGGTGTGCCGTTGATGAGTTCCTCCACCATAGACTTGGTACGCTCGTTGGACTCCTCGATAAGCCGCTTCACAATCCGATTGGAGCTGGTGTTCGACCAGTAAGGCTCACAGGCAACCATGTCGTTTTGCAGATAGGAATCAATGCAATTGAGGACACTCCATGGGTTATAGATCTCTGTCAGTCCGAAACGATAGCCGTCATACCACTTTGCGATTGTTCCGGCATACTGTTCCAGGGAGAAGGTTTGCAAAATCTCTTGCATTTCCGCCTGGGTAAATCCGAAATATTGGGAGAACTTGTTTTTCGTGATCGAGTAAGTTTTCAGGTTGTTCAAGCCTGTAAAAATGCTCTCTCTGGATACCCGCAGACAACCTGTCAGAACTGCAAATTCCAGCGAGGGGTTGGTTTTTAACGCAGACTCAAAGCAGCTGCGAATCAGGTTTGTCATGTCATCGTAGAACCCCTCGTGGTAGGCGTTTTCTAACGGTACATCGTACTCGTCAATGAGAATGATGACGTTCTTTTGATATACTTTCTGCAAGCATTTTGACAGCAATTTGACTGCAGAATTATACTCTTTTGGCTCTGCAATTCTTTTCTTGATTTTTTGAAATTCCAGTTTATCTTCTTCGCTGACTGCATCTGATTGCAGAATGATTTCATGACGTTCAAATTCATCGGAAAGCAGTTTAACGTACTCAAAATAGGCTTCTTGATAAGAAGCTCGTTTCATACTCTTCAGTGAAATGCTGATTACCGGATACTGTCCCTGATATGCCATGTACTCCGGATACGCTGCGATTTTCAAGCCGTCAAAAAGATAAGCGTTGCTTTTCTCAGTTGCCTCAAAAAATCGCTGCAGCATACTCATGTTAAGTGTTTTGCCGAATCTTCTCGGTCTGGTGAAAAGATTGACTGTTTCTTTGTTTTCCAGGAGTTCCTTTATCATCAGCGTTTTATCGATAAAGTAGTACTCGTTGTCCACCAGCCGCTTGAAATCCTCTACGCCAATCGGCAAGGGTTTGTGTTTCATGTTCTCACCTCTGCTTGTTTCTGCAATTTTACCGGGATTCTTGTTATTGTTATTATATCATGTTCCTGCGGAAAAAGCAACTGGATTTATGGGAAATATACGGCAAGAAAAATGGTGGTTGGATAAATCGTTTATATCTGTTTGAACACTTGAAATTTTGTTGGGATTATGGTATGATAAAGACATAAATAACATAAGAGGTGGAACTGGTCATGCCAGAAAATGCAACGACAAATGAAAGCAATCATGTGACATTGATTTTGCGAGAATTAAGTGATGATGAAAAGATGAAATATATCACTGAAATGCGTGAAAAAGCTCTTCATGATGAAGCAACAGCAATGAATGCTGCTGAAAAAAGAGGAATGGAGAAAGCAAGAGCAGAAGGTCTAGCAGAAGGTCGAGAAGAAGGCAGAAAGGCAAGAAAAGCAGAAATAGCAGAAAAAATGCGTAAAATTGGCATGACAGAAGAACAGATTAACTCCATTCTAAAGTTATGATTATCATTTCATCAACTGAGCAGAACTCTGCAAATATTCTAGTTTGATTAAAACAAACATTGCGAGCAGCAGTTTCTCCTGCTGTTCAATTTTATAATCCATTTCAAATGAAGAAAAGAGAAGTATCTATGCTAAATGTTTACTTTGTTGATATGCCGGAAGCTATTTACGATACAAAAATCTATTTCAATAATACATGTAAGGATAGCTGGATTACCAAGCAGTTATCGAGAGAAATGATAAAAGCAGTTGATCGTTCTGATGTCATTGATGAAAGAACCATACACAGTCCTGTTTTCGGAAATATTGATCTGAAAAAACTTTCTGGCGGTGTAAAAACGCTAATGCTAATTGCCTATGATAAAACGAAGATCTTCAATGCTTCTAAATGTGGGGATAACTGTGCAGAATGGGTCCTGAAAATTGCAGAAAAGCAAAAAATTATAATCAATCTACGTCATCTTATGGACTTTGGAGAAGGAGAATTTAAGATCAAGGTTTTGAATACCGGAAAGATTGTAAAAAACATGGGTGATCTTGTGTTAGAAGCTGGAGAATTCGTGTGAGAGGTATATGGGAGTATAACATGATCAGAAGATGCGGTTAGTATTATTGCCAATATAAGAAGAAACCATTTTGCTGATTTTCTTTAATACAGTTGTTTTTTCAAAAGCAGTAAATACATGAATTTTATTTAAGGAGGAATAATGGATACTTTAACTAACATTCCAATAGGTCAAATAAAAAGGTATAATGATTTGCATGTGGCTAAATTGACAGAAGAAGAACGTACACTGCTTGTTAATTATGTGGCATTAACAAGAGATGTAACTGAATCAAATCAATTGTTTGAAGCATTTTATTTCAATTTACTTTCTATGCGTAATTCTTTTGTTTTTTTTACAAATGATACTGTGAAAAAAACAGAACATTGCCCACCTTACGATTGCGATTTCGTTGCAGTTAACTCGTTAGTTATTAATCTTATTAGTTCTGCTAAAATACTAACTGAATTTTTGAGAGAAGCAGCGAATACATGGCTCGGAAATAGCACTGATAAATACAAAGATAAATATAACATTTATGTAAGTGAAATTTATGATTCGTCTCCAAATTATCGGCTTTTAATTAATTTAAGAAATTATGTGCAGCATGGTCACTTTCCCGTCAGTTTCCAAGGAGAAAGGTTTAGTTTTGATGTAAATCAAATATTGGACACGCCTCGCTTTGCTATGAATGTAAAGTTGAAAAATGACATTAAAAATTTTAGGCTCTTTACGAAATGTTGGGGTAGTAAAATCCATCTGTAAACAGAAGCAAACGGCTGCGTATCAAAGCAGCAACCACGGCATCTCAGCCACCGGAGGGTTTACTTCCCACGGCTATTCCTGTCGGAACAGAGTATCTTTTGTCAATTGATCTGCGTATGTATCCTATGCAGTCGATCTGATCATCGACTTTGCGGTCTGTCATTCTCGCTCTCCACCTGATTGGAATTGAATAGTAGGTGTGTCATGGCGTGCTTTCCGCTGCATCACAACCCGATACTTCGGGAATGCGGTGGTGATTTGCATCACGTTATCCTGGACGCAGATCTCTGTATTTGCTCCTGCTGTATTCACTTGTCAAGCTACAGATGGTTTACTACCCAAGATCAAACTATCGTTTGATCTTGAATATATTATACCACAAAAGAACAGACTTGTAAAATCTGCGATTTGACCTTTTTGCAGATTTGACAAACGCTTTATTTTATGGTATAATATATGCTCTTATTTTTACGGCTGCCCATTTTGGGCAGCTTTTTCCATTTTTCGCCGCCTATAAGAGCCGGAAAACATATGCAGGATGCGATTTCGGAAACGTCCAAAGTTACGATACCCATAGGCATTTCGCTTTAGCACCTTGATTCGATTGTTGCAGCCTTCTGTGTAACCATTGGTGTAAGGACAGTCGAACGAATGGAGTATTTCCGGCTTCCATTCTTCTATGGTGTCACAGCAAGCGACAAACTCTTTCAATCCGCTGTTTCTGGCAAGGCTCAGCCAGAGGTCTAATGTCTGTTCTGCTGCTTCTCCGGTATCACAATCCAGTACCTGCAAGAAGTCGTCTTTGATGCGGTGGGCTTTGTGCAGCCGTTCTGATAGCTGGAGCATGGCAGTCACGTGTTCCTGATCTTCTTCTTTCAGATAGTCGAATCGCTTGTTCAGCAGCACTCTGGAACGCTTAAACTGTACTCGCTCCTTGCGGCTGAGTTTTGCTTGCTCTTGTTTCCGGATCGCTTCAAACGCCCAAATGACTTGCCGAATCCAGTGATACTTGTCTACCACTCGCACTGCATTGGAGAACACCTCTGCTGCCGTATCCTGATAGGGCTTCCACATATCGGAAATGAAACGTGTGACCTTTTCTCTTGCTTTTTCTTTCCACTGTAAGAAATACGATTTGACATCCCTTTTGTGCCGGTCTGGTAGAATGTCCAGCACCTTTTTCTTTTCCGGATCTGTAACAATGCACTGATATTTTTCCCGTCCAGTATTGCCTTTGAATTCATCAATAGCAACGGACTGTTCCAGAATCGGCAACTCATCGAAACAAACATTCTGATCGAACGTGCGGATCACAGTAGATATGGATGTTCCCACTTCTCTGGCTACACTGGAAAAGGAATACTCATTCTCCAGCTTCCCACAGATCTGATTTGTCAGACGTGCAGTCATTCTGGCATACCTGGACAACAGATCATTCTTTTCCGGAAAACGCTTGCAGCAACTTTTGCATACATACCGTCGTTTGCGGAGAATCAGTATCGTTTCTTTTCCGAGGATCGATACTTCTTTGACCTTTTGCTGGCGATAGTCGTGCACTGTGTCTGTCAGAACGCCGCACTCTGGGCATGGCTGCTCCTGCCGTTCCATCTCTACATGGAGCGTGACTGTGTTATAATCGGATTCGACTTTTGTCAGAAGCAATCCGTCAATATCAAATAGCTGTGCGGCAAGGTTAGTAGGCATGGTAGAATCTCTTTTCCGGTTTCACGATATTTTCTTTCCGATTATACCAGAAACGTTCCGGCTTGTAAAATCTGCAAACGTGTGTCATCGCAGATTTTACAAGTCACTGATTCTGTGCTATACTAATTTTGTCTGTGCAGGATCGGCTTGATATTAAAAGAGATGCCGTCATTTGACAGCATCTCTTACAATATGGTATAATAGAACAGTCGGCTTCTTCCGTCAGGAAGGAGGTGAACGTATTTGCTATATTACATGATTTCACTTTTCACTTCTGTTATGGTAGACATTATCTTGTATAAAGTCTACAAATGGCTAGACAGGAAGTAAGCCCGACAATAGCCTAACAATTGCCTGATCCATTTGGATAAGGCGAAAGCCCCCAGAGTTGCAGCTCCGGGGGCTTTCTTTTTGCGTGAACGCATTGCCTTTACATGATTTCTTTTCATTTCTATTATAGCACAGCATCACAAGAATGTCAACAGCTTTTTATAATCCCAAATGGTTTTGGCGGCGTTTTTTCAGGATTTCTTGCTTTGCATTCTCTAATGCTGGCAGCAAAAAAGTTTCTAGTCTTTTGGACATAGACTTCATGTAGAATTGCTTTCTTGCTTGCGAACAAACTAGGTATCCATTATATGTTTCTAGAATATTCTCGATAAAATCGTAGATTTCCTGCATTTTTAGTTGAATTACAGGAATCATTCTTTTTTCCGCTAACAAAAGACCTGGATATTTTAATGTTTCTAAATCTCTTGCTAATAGTGGTTTCCCTTTTAAACCATAGGTTGTCGCTGTGTTTTGTATGCTTGATTGTATTCTTGTTTCATCACTAAGCATCAATTCCAATCTCTTTTCTGTACATTTATTGGCAAAAGATGCACCATTATCAAATACAGGTGCAAGACGATACGCATCATTCTCATAGAGTACACCCCAGTTTCCATTGTTGCGATCTGTATTATTAATTAGGATGTCTATGAGCATTTGAGTCCAAAATCGTTCTGTTATACCGCTTACTTTGCTGAGAATAGGGTTGTATCGTAAGTGCAGAAGGATTTCTTCAAGGTCAACTAGATGTGAATCCGAGGTAGAGGATAGGCTTTCTTCCAGTTGCTTAGAGAGTTCATTGTTATATACATTTTTCAAAGTCCGAATTTCACGAAGGGAGCCTTCTTTTTGACAAAAATCTTTGCAGGCAACTACTAGTTTGCCATTTCGGATTCCTAAAATAGTTTGATGCACGTCAATTCCAAGTATTTCATAGATGTGACTTCCTATATATTCAGACAGCGGTGCTGTCATATATGACAGCACATCACCACGCATTCCTTTTGTACTTTTGGGGTACTTTACAATCCAATATGTTCCATCAATTGTAATACCTTCTTTTTCGCCAGCTTGTCCACCATATGTGCCATTTCTCTCATTGGTTAAGTATGGATCAAGATTATATATTTGCTGCATAATTTCTCCCTTCAATCCGGAAACATATACTTTTCGCAAATCATATCCCACTGATGTACATTCAAAACGTCAGGTACAAGCATTTTTGACCAGTTTTCAATGGCATCTGATATACTCATAAATGCTCCCATATCGTTTTCTTCATCTGCTTTTTCAGCTGTTTTTATCATATCTTTGATTGCATCGGGAAGTTTATCATAAAAATCAGAAATATCAATTACATTGTCATTTGCAATCCATCGAAATTTTTTTGCCATCGGAACCACTCCTTTTAATAATATACCATCGCCATACTTGCCAATTTCGCAAATGCTGCCTTATTTTCCGGGAAAATACACAATCCCTGAAAGCTCTCATCATGTGCAAAGTAATATGTTGCCAAAGCTTCTGTCAGAGCGGCATCATCTGCTTCCTCTATTTGGTGCAGCATATCATTTACCGTTTGCGTAAAAGTTGTACAGCGTAAACCATTTTGTGTGAAATACTCTATTTCATGAAAATCTGGAACAAGGTTGTAGTTGATATTTTGGTAAATGCCCTTTTTTCGTGCGTAAACATCGATCACTCGTTCATTCAAATATCCAGTGAACAGTCCTATATATTCCAGTGCAGATACACCACATAAAATGACATCTTCTGTGACAACACTTTTCAACCACATTCCATGGGAGAGAAAATCACCGCTTTTTCGGGTTTCCATCATTTCATCCGCCTCCTGCATTCAATTTCTCTATTCATACCATACACGATTTCGTTCCATTTGTCAAGTAGCTTACTCGCCCGATTTGATATTCCGGCACAGATAGCACATCCGGATTTTCGTTATAGACTAACGCAGTCTTTCGATTTTCTTTCCTGTTCCGCAGCATTTTGTTCCGGTGCATCAGAACCTTCGCTGACGATCTCGTCCTTGTCCTGGAACTGTAATGCAGCATTCAGTTCTGCCAGACGGCTGGATTTTGCCTGATATTCTGCTTCTTTTGCAAATGGTTTTTGGATCTCCACTTCTGCCGTGTGCAGCTGTGTTTGAATATCCTCCAGTTGGTGCGTAGCATTCCGAATTCTGTCCTCGATACCACGGAGTACGTTGTCGATTCTGGTGATGTTTCCGGAACTGTCATCACCCAGCTCCAGTCGATGCACACCGCTATGTTCCAACGTCATGGTGTAACCCTTTTGCAGCGGCTCAAACCGTGCAAACATAGTAAACCCACAGTATTCGCCGATCTCCGCCTTGGAATTGTCCGGCTTGACAAAGCTGCGGATCGCCTGCATCAGTGCAGCAGCTGCTTTTTTCCGCTCTGTGTATACCACGCCACGAACGCACATAGGCGAGAATCCGTCCACATTTGGTGTGTAATGCTCTGTATAGTGCTTCATGTCGTCGGTGTAGTGCTGAATGAATTGCTCCTTTTGCTGAATTTGCTTGGGATATTCATTCCGCACCATGTCTTCCATTCGATACCGCTGATTTCTCCAGCTGTTTCGGGAAGCTTTCAGCTTGGAAACCTCAATGTCCAGTTCCATCTGCTCTTTTAGCCGAGGATCTCCGGTGCAGACTGCCTTGACCTCAGCATAGGACAATGCACGATCGTCCACGTCCTCTACATCTCGGTTCGGCGATTTGGATGTCATGATCTGACCGGTGATCTTTTGTTTCCGCTCGATAGTCTGCCAACTGTAGGCATCAAAGGTGTCCTCTGTGACATAGCGATAGATGTGTACTTCTTTGTTTTGATTGCCCTGTCGGATGATCCGTCCCTCCCGCTGCTCGATGTCGCTTGGACGCCAGGGTACGTCTATATGATGTAATGCGATCAGACGCTCCTGTACATTTGTGCCTGCACCCATCTTTTCCGTAGAGCCGAGCAGCACACGCACTTTTCCTTTTCGTACCTTTTCAAAGAGGGCTTCTTTCTGCTTGTTGGTGCTTGCTTCGTGGATATATGCGATTTCTTCCGCTGGGATACCCATGTCGATCAGATGGTTTTTGATGCTGTCATAGATGTTGGTAAATTCTTTGCTGCTCTTGGATTTGTCCGGTGTGGACAGATCTGAGAAGATCAGCTGTGCAGACCGCTGCTCGCTGGTTTCCTGCCAGATACGGTATACATTTTTGGCACACGCCATCGCCTTGCTGTGTTCCGATTCCGGCAAGTTATGGTTCAGCAGTCGCTGATCCAGAGCCAGACTTCTGCCGTCGTTGGTGATGGACAGCATATTGTCCATGGAACTGTCTACGCCGCCGCCGTGAACTCTGTCCGCACGTTCCATAAAGGACTGCATAAACTGCTTCTGGATCTCGGATGATGGCAGCACTTCAGTGTGAAAAACGGCTTTTGGTACGTCCAGATTTAGCATATCGGCGGTCTGAATGTCTGCGATCTCTCGGAACAAGTTGGTCAGTTCCGGCAAGTTGTGGAACTTGGAAAATCTGGTCTTGACACGGTATCTGCCGCCCTCCGGAGCGACTTCACCGGCAGTGACCGCTTCCAGAAAGTTACCCGCCCAACAGTCAAAGTGGATCATGCCCATTTCCGTCAAGGTGTCGTGCTGGAGATACTTCTGAAAGGTGTAAGCTTCTGCAATACTGTTCGAGATTGGCGTGCCGGTGGCAAAAGTACAGCCTTTTCCGTGGGTGATCTCGTCCAGATACTGTACTTTCATATACAAGTCCGATGCACGGGAAGAACCACTGGAAATTCCTACGTTCTGCATTTTTGTGAAGATCTCCAGATTTTTGAACATATGGGCTTCGTCCAGAAACAGATGATCTATGCCCAGTTCCTCAAAGTATACTGTGTCGTCATCTCGCTTTTTGTCCTGCAAAGATTCCAGCTTCTTTTTGATCTTTTTCCGAGATGCCTCCATTTGCTTGACGGTGAAACTGCGTCCGTTTCCGGAGTTGTTCAGTTCCTCGATCCCTCTGGTGATCTCATCTTCCTGCTGCCAGAGCAACGCCCGTTCCCGTTCCGGCGATACAGGGATCATGGTAAACTGGCTGTGTCCCATAATAATGGCATCATAATCGCCCAGCATTGCCTTGGTGAAGAACTCTTTTCGCTTGTCTTGCTCAAAAGTCGCCTGTGTCGCCACAAGGATATTGGCAGAGGGATAGAGTTTGATGTAATCCAATGCAAACTGCTCTGTCAGGTGATTGGGAACAACGACCAGACTTTTTCGGCAAAGTCCCAGCCGTTTCAGTTCTTGTGCCGCAGCGATCATCTCAAAGGTCTTCCCAGCCCCGACCGCATGAGCCAGCAGCGTGTTTTTGCCAAACAAGATTCTGGCAACCGCATTTTTCTGATGCGGTCGCAGGGTAATATCCGGATTCATGCCTGGCAGCTGTAAAATGCTGCCGTCATATTCCCGTGGGCGAATGCAGTTGAGGGTCTGATTGTAGATCTGACAGAGCGTTTCCCGACGGTCTGGATCTTCCCAGATCCATTCAGAGAAGCGTTCCTTGATGGCATCTGCCTTGATCTGTGCCGCTTCGGTTTGTTCTTTGTTGACTACCCGCCGTTTTTTTCCGTCGGGATCTTCGTAGTAGTCTACCACTTCCACACGGCGGGAATTCAGCAGAGTATCCAGCAGTACCAGTGCGTTCATACGTTTTGTGCCGTAGATCTCATTGATGGAGATATTGGCTTTTTCTGTACTACGTCCGCCGACACGATAAGATCCGGAAAAAGAGTCAAATTCCACGTGAAATTCCCGATTCCAGAACGAGATCTCAAAGGTTTCCTTGGCGAATTTCTCGTAATACTCTGTTGGAATCCATGTGGTTCCCAGTCGGACAAAGATGTCTGCGGCTTCCAGCCACTGGGGCTGCACCGCCTGTAACCGTTCTACGTTCAGGGCGTATCTGGCATCGGTTCTGGCGGCATCTTCTGCAATGGTCAGCTTTTTTCGCACATTTCCGGAGAGATATTCGTCTGCCGGCAAATAGGCATGGGAATCCGGATCGGCTGCATCATAGGACGGATTCCGGAAGATCAACCCCTGTAACTCCTGATAGATCGCTTCTTCTGTTTTTCCGGTGAGCATCTCCATGTATGCCATGTCAACGCAGGCATTTTCATTCATGCTGTAAGTCAGAGCGTCCTGTGCAGTATCTGCACTGGTGATCTGGTATTTCTGCCGGATCGTTCTCTTTGTAAATAAATCAGTCTTTTCGAGGAATTTTCCCTTTTCATCCACCTTTTCCAGAGCGGACAGCAGCGTATATCCGTTGTCCACTTCCAATAATCTGCGGTTTTTCTTTTCCGTCAGCCGGTCGTACTGCTGTACAAACTGCTCGTAATACTGATCCATTTCCTGCTGCTTGGCATAAACAGCATCGTCTTCTGCACCGTCTAACTGCATGGATACCAGATCACGCAGACAATCCCGAATGGGCAGTGCTGCACGCACTCTGAATTCTGCATCTTTCATGCTTTTTTGTTCCGCTTTGGTCAGATTGGTGAGTTCCGGCGAAAACGGCAGCATGATGCCGTCTTTTTTGTAATACAGCTTGTCATCCACAACAGCGTAGGAATAGTTTCGCACGTTTTCCGCAGAAACAAAGGGGATCTCCACCGTTTCTGTCACAGGGACAGGCACAGGCGGTACTGGCAGCTGGTTCACAGCTCGTTCCAGTTCCATGCTCAGCGGATTCCGCAGTGTGTCTGCACAAGTGGTTTCCATGCCAAATCTGCCGCTGGTCATTTGCATTTCTCCCAGAATCATTTCTGGGTGATCGGCAAAATATGCGTTGATGCGGATTCCGTTGGCATCTGGTTTCAGCTGTACCCATTCCGACTGTTCTGTCATTGGCTCTGTTCGCTTCCGCAAAAACAAAATATCCGAGGTGACTTCCGTGCCGGCAGCATACTTAAAAGTGGTATTTGGCAGCCGAATTGCTCCCAATAGTTCTGCACGTTCCGCCAGATACTGCCGGACAGATGCGTTTTCCTTGTCCATTGTGCCTTTAGAGGTGATCAGTGCAACGATACCGCCAGGGCAAACTTTGTCCAGCGTTTTGGCGAAGAAATAGTCATGGATCAGAAAATGATGGCTGTCATATGCAGCATCGTAGACAGAAAAATCGCCGAAGGGAACATTTCCCACGGCGGCAACAAACGCATTGTCCTGAAAATGGGTCTTTTCAAACCCGTTGATCTGGATTGCAGACTGGGGGTACAGCTTCTGTGCGATCCTGCCGGAGATGCTGTCCAGTTCTACGCCGGAAAAATGACAATTTTGCATACTCTCCGGGCAAAGTCCCAGAAATGTCCCGATGCCGCAGGACGGCTCTAAGATCTCGCCGGAAGTAATGCCGATCCGTTCTAATTCCTGATATACTGCACGGATCACAGCAGGCGGCGTATAGAAAGCCGTCAGGGTAGATTCTCTCGCAGCCGCATATTCTTCCGGGGACAGCAGTTCTTTCACCTCGTCATAGTAACTGGAGGAGGTTTCAAAGACTTGTTTCAGACCGCCCCAGCCCACATATTCCGCCAGTATCTCTTGTTCTGCTGCGGCTGCCGGTCGCTGTTCTGCTTCCAGTTCCTGCAATGTGCGGATCGCCAGCAGATTGGCTTCGATTCGTTCTTTGGGCAGTCCAATGCCCAGTGTATCTGAGGTGATGCGGTAATTCTGCGGCAGTTCGGCATTGCTTTCCGGCTGCTCTTCGGAAAAAACAGGTTCTTCTGCCTGTTCCAAAACTTCTGTCTGCGGTTCTGCCTTTTCAAACAGAGTGGTATCCAGCAATTTCTCATAGGAAATGTTTTCCGTAACCACAAAGCTGCCGCTTGTTCTGGAAACGGTGCAATCGCTTGTGATCCACGGCAATGCTCCGGTCAGACCGACCACTTCGCAGATCTCTCCGGTAGTCAGATTGCGGAATCGGTCGCCAATGGCAACGCCTCTTTTCGTTGTCACTTCCGGTTCTTTTTCCGATGCAGCTGCTTCTTCCGGCAATGCTTCCGGCTCATACTGCCGGAGAACTGCTTTTGCTTTTTCCAGAGAATCCGGTGTATGGTATGCAGGATCAAAATCTTCCATAGCGGATTTGGCATCCTGAATGTGTTCCTGAATGTCCTCCGGCGTAATATATGTGCCGGCATCCAGCAAAGCAGCCGTTTCCTTTGCGATCTCACTCCATTTGTAGTGATATTTTTCACTGTTCCGGAATTCGATTTCCATGCCGGACGCATTATGGTTTACCATAAAGATCTGTTCTCCACCGCTGTGACCACCGGTACCGTATTCATTTTTCAAAAATGCAGAAAATTGCTCTCGGCTTGGCTGATGCTCTGCATAATATTCGGAAACACGGAATTTTCCGCCCACAAAGCCCGTTCCACGCATGAGTTCCAGCTGCAATGCTGCTTCTTTGGAGAGCGGCTCTGTGTGGGCGGCTGCTTTTTCGTCCTCTGACAGCGTGACCAGATCGTTAAAATCCAGAACAGACAACACATTCCGGTTCATTTCTTCCAGAGATTCGTATTGTTCTGTCCGGACAACCGTATCTCCATAGGCATACCGCATCTGGAAATGCTCCAGATCTGCCGTCACCTGAATTTCAATGTCGGTATCTTCGTCTGTGGTGTAGGCAAGGAAGATGTTGGAAAGATCAGAAGAATCCATTTCAGAACCGTACTCGTCCACGCAGAAATCATTGATGTAGTTGATTGCCTTGTCCAGTTCCGGATTTCTGCTTTTCTCCGTCAGCGTTTCCGGCTCTACGAAGTGAAACTGCATCAGCAAGCTGCCATCTTCCAGGTAGGCAGTCATTTCGTTTTCGCCGAAATTCCAGTTCTTTGCCTTGCCAAAGTCCATGTGAATGTCTTTCCCGTAAGACTCTCCGGCTTCGTCCAGCTTGCGGGAGGTAAAATCTACTGTATTGAATCCTGTAATGACTCTTTTTTCGCCAATGCACTCTGGACGGGTGTGGTCTGTGATTTCAAATTCCATACCGATTTTTATGGCTCTTTTGAGTTGAGCCAGATTTTTGACAACGGGGATCTCGATTTTTTCTGTCGGATTTGTGATCTCTCGCAGCTGTTCTTCCACACGCTCACGGATCACAGAATCCTCTACACCGAGGATCTCATAGACCTCTGTGGAGCTTCTGCCGTACAAATCGGAAAAAGCAATATCTGCGGCAATCTCTTCTCCAAGATTGTCTGTGGGAAATGTATGGAGATACCACTCCCGTACATTACTTTGCAGTTCTGCTTTCTGCGATGCACGGTAGAGAATCTCAAATCCCTTTGTCAGCATATCCTGCTGCCAGCCGTCATAGACCAGTTCTTCCGATTGCGACAGGATCACACCGCCAAGATCCGGTGCATCCAGATCTTTCATGGTGATATGCCGTTCATCTAGTTCTTCGATCGCATATCGTTTTTCGTCGTAGCGGATCACGTCACCAATTTCCAAACCAAGCTGTGATGTGGTCGGTTCTTCCGCAGCGATTTCCTGCATGGTTTCCGCTGTCTGGATCGGATTGTTGGCTTTGAACTCCTCTAAGATCTGTGTTTCTTCCGGTGTCAGCTGGGCATGAGATTCCAAAAATGGCACAAGTACGTCCAGCGTGTACCGTGCGGTTTCCTGATGCTCTGCATCGTTGTACGGAAAGCGGTCTGCTTTCAGAACACCCTGATTGAAGTCCCGAATGTGGTCGATCAGACTGCCGCCGCCAGAGCCTTTCCCGTCACCAATGTCGAATCTGCCTTCATAGTGAAATTCTTCGCCGTTCTGGATGACATTCATGACAACTGCTGTTTTTTTGTACCAGCCAGCACGAAGTTCCGGAACATTTCGCTCCTGATGCTGTTTTTCGTCCAGAAACTCCAGAACAGCGTTGGTCAGAGCGAAGCTTGTATCAGGGTGGTCTTTGACAAAGCTTTCAAATAATCCGCTCTCGGTAAACCATTTTTTGTCCCACACCATCGTCACAGAATCGGATGCCATAGGAGAAACCTTGTAATTGTACTTCATGTCTGCAATGGAAGCAAAGGCTTTTTCCGTTTGATCCTCATCGTTCAGAATGGCGTAGAGGGCATTTTTGATGCGGTTTTCCTTGACCGGATCACCCTGCCAGTCTGCCATTCTTGTATTGTCAAAAGCTTGTATCAATTGTGCTGCGGTTTCATCGGAGAGATCCGGCAGAACTTCTTGCAGATCTTCGGTAGTTCGATCGTAGACAATGGCATTGTATTCCTCTTCCGTGAGGGAGAGAAGTGCATCGCCAACCGCTTCATAGGAGATTGCTTTCTGGGCGTTGCCATAGACCGCAGTCAATTCTGTTTCGCCAAATGTCACAGAAAACGGTTCATCATTCTGCCGTGGAAAATTTCGCTTCTTGCCCTGCAAATGTCTGCCAAGCAAAGCGACTGCCAGTTCCTTTCGGACATCTTCGCCTTGCTGCATTCGTCTGGCAAGCGTATAGAGTTCTGTTTCATGCAGACTGCTGCCATAGATAGCTTTTTCACTGGCTTTGTGTCTGTCCAGATAGCCGTTTTCAAAGAGAATATATCCGATGTCTTCGATCTCGTCCCAGGCAAGCGGTGCTTTTGCAATGTCTGCTGCCAGATCTTCCTGTAAAAATGCCTGTTCTTCTTCGGTCAGCTGTATTTCCTGCTGCGGTTTCTGCTGGTCAAGGGCGTTCTGCAAGGCTTCGGAAAAGCGGTTCAGTCTGCCGGCAAATATCCGCTTGCTCAGCAGCTGCACACTGCCATATTTCCGGCGGAAATTGTGGGAACGTTCAAAGGCTGCGGAGATCAGGTCGGAATCCAGCTGTTCCGAGATGGCAAAATGCTCCAGCCGTATGGAAAATTCCTGCTGAGATGCGGTCAGGTTGAACTGGGACTGCACCTGTGCAAATGCTGTCTGGATCATGTGCTGATGCTCCAGAAACGCATCTGCTGCCGGTAAATATGTTTCGATTGTGCCGCTTTCCTCTGCACGAATGGGATTGACATCAATGGGAATTCCTTGATATTGCAGCGGATTTTCTGCATCGTGAAACAAGGCAAACAGTTCATCTTCACGGAAATCGCCCTCGTATTCTACCAGAATATCCAGATCAGAGCCTTCGTGTTCATAGCCTTTGCTCCGGCTGCCGTATACCACAATGTTTTTCAGGGTAACTGGTATCTCATATTCCCGGCAGATCAATTCCAGATCTGCTTGGATTGCTTCTGCAATTTCTGTCAAACTATCGTTTTCTGATGCAGCGGGGGCTTCCTGCATTGCTGCAATGCTTTGATACTGTTCCAGATCAAACTGTGATACGGTGATATTGCTGCTTTCCCGAATCTCCGCAGCAATGCTCTCCATACCGTCAGATGCTGCATCATATTCCGGCAGCAGATCACCATTGATGTAGACAGAAGCATGGAAATCCCGCCACATAAATTCTGCGGTTTCCGCAGATATTTCCACCAACTGCTGCTGTTTTTCCATGCACTGTGTCATGATAGTGATCGCATCGCTGCTTTGCAGCTGATCCACACTAATGTCACGGTCTGTTTTGACAAAATAGATGTTGTGTTCCAGCATAAAATCCGTACTGAGAATGCAGGACGGTGCAGCGATCACATATGCTTTTGACTGCTGCTGGATCTGGGATAAGCTGTCCCGTGTCAATTGGTTCGGATAGGTGTAATAGGCAGTCGTTCCAACCATGCCCAACAGATTCATTTCCGGAACCGGCTCGGAAAACAGGGACAACTGCCGTGTGTTTTCCGAAACTGTTTCGGCTTTTGCTTCTTTTTCCGAAACAGAATTGACAATATTGGTACTTTGGTGTATAATAATGTCAGAGTCAAAGCGTTCCAGGCATTGGGGCAATGGTAGCCCTAACACCCTGAAAAGCTCTTGGCTCTTTTTTTCGTTCCAGTATAGGAGAGCATTCGCATCTGTGACACGCTCCAGATACTGTGCAAAGTTCACTCTGCCGTACACACTGGTAATGAAATTGGTGGGGACTTTCTCCAGGTCATATGTGCCGGTACCGTTGGCTTGCAGGCTGACGATGATCGGCATACTTTCCTGATCTACTGCCAGCAGTGCAACAAGCATATTTCTCTGGTTGTGTGGCGAAATGGAATCAAACAACATGACCGGTTCCTGCATGAGTTCCGGCAGCTGCTTGACTTGTTCCACTGACAGACCATGCCAATGACTGTTTTTGCCCTTGGGGTGAACTGCATCACGCAAGTGCTTTTGGGTATACAGCATAGGCAGCGGCTGACAGCCTGCCTGAATCAGGATCTCCGGTGTATCGCACACCTTCAGGGCATTGTACTGGGACAATTCTCCGGCAAGTGCCTGATCGACTTCTAACGCAAAAGCGGAAACAGATGTGACTTCTGTTTCCGCTTCTTTAGTTTCTTCTGTGATTTCCGCATTTAATAGTGCAGCAGTTCCGGCAGTTTCCGAAAGTCCTCCGGTGTCTTGCAGTGATTGATGATGTCCAGTTCCGGCGGAATCCGGTACACGATCTGCTGCAATACCTGTTTCTCTGCTTTCCGGCTGGCTTTCTCGCTCTGCTCCGAGAACGTCCCCGTTTTTTGCTCGATCATGTACTTGGTGTACAGTTCCCGGTATTCTACCTCCGATCTCAGATTGATCTCGTGATGCAGAACCAGATAATACAGATTGTTCTCCGAGAATCGAATTTCTTCCGGATGATTCGTTTGCAGCCACGTCCACCAGATTTCTCCGTATCTGCCCTTGTCGTTGATCATGATCTGCTTCATGCACTCCCAGTCGCCCATGAACGGCATGGAGTACTCTTCCATGAGATCTTCCTCTCCCTTGATAACTTTCTTGATATTCTCCAGTAGTTCTCGGTTCATTTTTTGCCTCCACTTCAAGATCATTTTTCAAAATGGCTTTGTCCATTAACCGCAAAGCCCTGCCATAAATCTGTTGCGTGATCCGGCAGAATCGAATCAGATTCTGATTTTCTCGGAAAAAGTCCATAGCATCCAGATTTGGTTCTGGAATTTCCCATGTGACATCACGATTTCGCTGCATTCGGAGAGCGGTCACATAGCCGGCTGCTTCCCGAAGCGAGGTCAAATATTGCTCCTGTTGAGTCGCATTCAGCCGCATGGCGTTCATGTGAGAGCGAATTTCCGTTTGTATTCTGGGAGTTTGCAGATAATGCTCCACCAAACCGATGCACAATTCCGCAGCTGTGGCATAGCTTGCTTGATGTGCTGTTCCGATCAATTTGCAGATCTCCGGTGTTTCTGCGGCAGTCAGCTGCCATGTGACCGGCGTACTAGAATTATCGGTCTGGGAAACGTCGAACAAAAACAGCAGTGCATTTTGGCTGGGCGTTTCGTCGAATACAGTGATGCCGTGTTCTCCGGATCTGACATACCGTCCGCTGTGATTCCATTGTGTTGCACTGGCGATGTACTGAATGTTGGGGTTCTCCCGATACACCAGTGCTGCGTTGGAAAAGGGCAGCTTGTATAGATTTGCAGAGAACCGCAGAAATTGCAGCATTTCTCCTTTGTCGTGCAATAGGCGATTGGTGATCTCTGTCCAGTTGCTCTGAACTTCTCGCATCGTTGCCATAACTTGCAATCTTCCTTTCTACTATTATATATGAGATTTCCTCATTTTGCAAGAGGAAATCAAAAAAAGCGAAACCACTGCTGTGATCTCGCTCTTTTTCACGATATTTTATTGTCCATTCAAGAGGTAATGATCTCCCGATAGACTGTCCGGTGAGCATCATCACTGACGGTTTCTACCGCTTTTTCCCATTCCGCATAATCTGCAATGTCGTCTGTTGCTTTCTGCACAATGTCGCATCTGCGTTCCACGGCTCTTTCCGCAGTTTCCATGGCATGGGAGATCAGCATATCCCCGGAAAGATAACTAAGGTAAGTTTCCGGTTCGTAGTCCTCCAGGTATTCGATTCGCTGCAGGGCATAGCCACCGATCTCATTTTCACTGTCCGGCAGAATCATTGCCGGACAAATGGTCTTATCTTCCATGGTCATCATGGGCAGTGCTTCATGCTGCGGCTCTGCAATGTGAAATTTCTGCTCGAAACTCAGCAGATCATCGTATTTCGGGAGAATTTTTCCGTAAAACACGCTGAACACACTGTCCGTCATGCGGTGGATCTTGGTCAACAGAAAAAACAGAACATCTTCATTGGTGCAGTAGGGCTGAAGCTGCAATGTGCCAGCTGGCACATAGGAATTGAACCGGATCTCACAGCGGCTGAGAAGTTCCAGCCATACGGCATTGACCAAAATCTTTTCCAGCCATGCCGTTTCCGCTTCGATCTTTGTATCGCTCTCAAAGGGAATATCGTCTGTGGGCATGATACGGGAACGCATTTCTTCTACAGATACTCTGCCGGTGCATTCTCGGAACTGATCGTACCATTCCTCCGCCCGCATTCCATTCCGCACTTCAGTTTCTGCGGCTTGTTTCAGGGCAAGGGGCAGCGTTTCCGCAGTGATGCTGCCATAAGATTTCCGCAGCATTTCCACTTCCTGCAATTCAAAGTGCGGGTGCAGCCGCCATTTCCGCTGCACAACAACACCTAGTCCCAGCACGTCATTTCTTGCCCAGGCACGTTCCAGTTTCATATAGCTGTTGTCGTGTTTGGTCTGTACCGTCAGCAGCCAGAATGCCTTGCTTTCCGGTTTTGCCTGCCAGTTTTCCTGATGCAGTTCTTCTTCGGTAATGTAGACTGCCGTTTCCGGTGCTTGCTCATAGATCAGCAGCTGATTGACCAGCGACTGCTCTTCGTTTGCACCGGCAGTCAGCAAAAACTGCCGAAAAGCGGAATCGTCGTAAATATTGTCTGCTGTTTTTGGCTGCTGCATGATGCGGTCAATGGCACGCTGTAGGGTTTGACCCACTGTGATCGGATTATCCTGCATCGTCATTTTCTCCTTTCTGTTCCGGAACTCTTGCCATCAGTCCATTGATCTGTACCTCCGGACTGTCCAGATCAATCAGCAGATACCGTCTGCCGTTGGTGTTCTGGGTACGCACTTTACCCTCTGCATCACTGGCAATTTGCAAAGTCACACCGTCCAGAGCAATGGTCGTCTTGCTTTCGATCAGATTATTGACTGTGATGGGCTTGTCCTGGGTGGCTTCCTTATATGCTTGCTGCATGGCTTCTGCACGTTCCTGACTGACACCGGAATCCAGCAAAATATCCCGCACGTGAATGTCATCGATGACCGGAAGATCTGGCTCATTGGCATACTCTGCGGCAATATCCTTGAGTTTTTCATTGATGCTGGTAATTACCGGATAGCTGAGTTCGTCTTTTACGATTTCCTGCAAGAGTGTCTGGAATGTTTCCTTTTGTTCCTGTGCGGTCAGTGTAAATACACATCCCAGCACATCTTCTATCATGCTGATATTGACTTTTTTCGGTTTACGAGCGGAATACAGCACATGATTTACGTCCGGACCTCTGCCAGTAAACGTAGGGTAGAGGAATCCGTCAGAGGGGATCTCTGCGACAACACGGTCGCAATCCGTTTTTCGCTCGATGGCTTCTTCCGTTTCATTGTATACCAGTCCGTCTACCCGTGTTTCTACCGGACAGATGGCTGCGATCAGAAACGGATATTCATAGGTGTCGTAAGGATTTTCTGCTTCGTCTGCGGATTTTTGAAAGACTGTGTAATTGCACTGACCGATCAGAATGGCATACGTGGAGAGATAGTCCAGATTGTCGGCGATCTGGTGCATCAAAAGTGACACATCATCTTCATTTTCCAGTTTAGACTGCAATGCACCGTAAAGAATGTGCTGACTGCCGCCTTCTTCGTAGGTTTCCTGCGGGAACTCATATTCGATCAGTCCTTTTCCCAGTGTGCCGGAGAGGACACGTTTCAGTGTCGCCATCAGGCACTCATTTTCCTCTGCCGGAATGCTGTGATAGGGGCGAATCTGGATGTTATGGATATTCCGATCCACATCGACAAATGCAGTAGCAACACGGTTCATGGTAAATCGGTCGCTGGCTGCGGAAAAATGTTTTTTCAGTTCGGATAATTCTTTTTTGTTCATCTTCTATTCCTCTGGTTCCGTTTGGGGGCGATCTCAAAATATCATGTTTATTCTACCACAAATTGATGCCCCTGTCAATTTTGGAATTCGCTCTATCGCTCTAAATTCCGATTTCTTCTTGCTTGCCGATGCAGCAGCTGCTCAGTTCTTTGATACAGCAGAGCGTATTCCTCCATCGTCAATTCGACTAGCTTGGTTTTTCCGGCTGTGTTCCGGCATTCAGCTCGCACATATGCAATATTTTTCGGATATTCTGCACAGCCTTTTCGATTCATATCTGCCACAGCTTCTTGCGGAGATACCCATGTGCCAGTCTGGAGTTTGATTTGTTTGACCGCTGTATGCAGCTGTCCGGCTTTTTCTGGTACAAGATGCAGTTTCGCTTGTCCGGCAGTTTCCTGCGTCCGGTAGTGTTCTGCAAGCACTTTTCCCATTTCCAGATAGGACTGCATCACTTCTTCTACACCGATCCATAAGGAAGTAACGGTTGTTTCTTCTGAGATACAGCAGATTTCCGGCTGGATCTGCTGCCAGTTCTGCTGTAGATCCGCCAGTTCTTTGGCACAGGGCGTAGTTGCAAATCCCTGCCCATAACTGCACGTCCGGAGCGTGACCTGAACTGTGTCATTCAGCTGCTGCGGTGTGCTGATATTTTCCCGAAACGCCTGAAATTCTGCGGATTCTTTGATGCTTTCCAGCTGCATTTTTCCTGAAAAAAAGCACATTTGTTCGATCCCATTTACAGACAAGATCACTTGACAAAAGGTATATGCGTCTGTTTCAGGTGTCAGTTGCTGCAAATCATCTGCGATCTCCTGAAATCGCTGCTCTGCTGCTTGGTAGGCACTTCTCCCAGATTCATACTGGTCGGGATCTTCGATGCAGAATCCCTCCTGCATATCTTCTTCGGCGTGTATCATTTCTTCCGTTTCATGGAGCAATGCCTGAATTGCCAGTGTTTCTTTTCCTTGGATACGCTGGATCTCTCGCAACACTTCGATGCGGTTTCGCAGGGTATCCACATATGTCTTTTCTGACGCTCCACAAAGCACTCTCAGAAAATCCTTGTCTTTTCCGATGCGAATGCCATTGCTGTCATCTCGATACCAATTCTCCACAATGTTCCTCCTTCATCTTGTAATGCCCTGATTTCGCTGGTGCTGGCAGAATGCTCTTTGTGCATTCTGGAACAATTCAGCTTCCAGATTTGGTTTCTCTTGAAATCCGGTAGGTTCAACGGAAAAAGCTGTGACAGCGATCCCGTTTTTCAGTACGATCACATCGCTGACACTGAGAGAATGTCCCATATATCCTGCCGGAATGTCTTGATTGCACTTTGCAAAAATGGCATCCAGTTTGTCTGTTCCGCTGATCTCTGTCATATTTCCACGATACACCATGTCATAATCGCCGAGATGCAGGGTGACACCCATTTTTTCCTGATCGGCACTGCTGAAAAACCGGATTCCATGATATGCTTCGTTTTCTTTGATTTGATAGATGCAGTATTCTGTGGCGTGGTCAAACAAAAGCTGCTGTTTCTGAGCAGTCAGATCTTTGATCTTCTCCTGACATACAGCGATCTGATCTACGGCGTATTCACGTTCCTCGGCAGAATAGATCCGAGGAACATATCCCTCGCCGCCCTCGTTATAAAGATCATTGTATGCTTTCATGCGGCGACGTGCTTCCTGACGAGTGGGAAGATCTTTCTGTGCTTTGATTTCCTTCAAGGTGTTCTGATAAGATGCCAGGTCGTACATAGTTTGCTTCAATTCATGATCTAGTCGAAACGCCTGAACCGAAACCGGTGTTCCTTGTGCAATGGTATCCTCTAAAAATTGCCGGACTTTTTCCCGCATTTCTGTCTGGATACCAATTTTGGGAACGTCACGAATTTGATACACGCCCGGTACAGGGGATTCTACAAGAAACCAGGAAGCTGGATTCCAGCCGGAATCCAATTGTTTGTCATTAAAATACGCTGTCAGACTTGCCCGTTCTATGATTTCCAACTTTCCAGTGTAACAAATATCGCCATCCAGATTGTTGGTTTTCTCTTGCAGCATTGCCTGATAGGAAGCTTCTAAACGGATCATGCCTTTTTCTCCTTGCCACTCTAGGGTGTGTATGGTATTGCTCATAAAAAATATCCTCCTTTGGGGCAACAAAAAACTGAAGGGATATTCCTGCGGTTTTCGATGTGAAATTCAATTTTCTTTCTTTATTTTACGGAATTGATTTTTGATATTCTTCTGTATAGCCTGTTCTTTTGCTTGCAATTGTCGCAATAGAATCTCTGGCATATTTTTCTGAAAATCGACAAGTTCCTGTTTTTCTCCAAAATCATGAAATATTAAGGCATTTGACAAAATTCGAAGAAGCTTACTTTTCATCGGATCTTGATTTTCCATCGTGATCAAGTCTGAACAGAGTACTTTGAGATCTTGCAGATACTGATGACAAGTCTTGTTTCTGCTGATGCGAAATGCAATAATATATATGTCTGTACTGCTTATTCGGATCTCTGCCGGAATATCTTTTAGCCTTATCTTATCATAGAATAACATTTTTTCGATCCATTGTAATGTGATTTGTCGAAAACGCATCAATTGACAGATACTTTTATCCATTTTATCCTCCCATCCTCACAAATACGGCATCGGATCGACCTGAACGCCATCCTGCTTGATCTCAAAGTGCAAATGTGTACCGGTAGAATATCCGGTGCAGCCCACATAACCGATAATGTCACCCTGATTGACGGTTTGTCCAACAGATACTGTGATGGTCAGCATATGCCCATATAGGGTAGATGTTCCATCTCCGTGAGAGATCTCCACTCGATTTCCGTATCCGCCGCCGCAGCCGCAGCTGGAATTCTTGGGGTAATTGTGGGGACAAGCGTTGTCCGCTCTGGTTACAGTACCGGAACGGGAAGCAACGACTGGCTGTCCCTCGATACCGCCGTCGGAAATATCAATGCCCTTGTGTAGCGTCCCCCAGCGGTAGCCGTAAGTACTTGTGATGTTCGTATGTCCCGGAACGGGCCATGCGAACGCTGCTCCGTCAGTGATGAATTCCACATCACCGCTGCTGACACTGTAATATTGCAGCACGTGGGGAACATATTGCGGATCACCGTAGATACTCCAGCCGTTGCGGGCTTTTTGCATTTCAGAATATTCCTTAGCATTTTCTTCGGAATATACGCCGTCATAATTGCTCCATACCCAGGTGATGTATCCCGTTCCATAATTGTATCCTTGTAAGGCTACTTTGATATGATCCATGTCATTGGGATCCGTTACTCGTGCCATCTCCAGACACGTCCGCACATAGCCTACGCCCATGCGAATTGAATCTTCCACCGTTGTCACCGGACCAAAATTCACTTGCATCACATTTGTTCCGACACCACCGGATTCCTGCATCATGATGGCTTCGATCAGGGCAACGTATCTGCCGATTCCATTATCATTGGCGTATTGCGTGATCAGGTCGCTGTATTGCAGTACAGTATCGCTGACAGCCGCTGCACCTGTGCTGGCATTTTGCCGTTTTCGTTCTTCTTCGCTGGCTTGGCTTCCGGAAATACACATCAAAAGCGTTACCGCCATTAGAACCACGATTGCAAATGTCCCCAGGATTCCGAAAATGCCATGCTGTACAATATCAGCGGCAATCTTCTTGGCGGCAAGCTTTATGAGTTTTGCTTTTGCTACTTCTTTTGCAGCTTTTTCCACGGCATACTCTCTCTTTTGACTTTCTTTCCCGGAATCTGCGGCATTTTTTTGTGCTTCGCTTGCCTTTTCCTTAAAATAAGATGCAAAACGTATATCATCTTTTTTCTGCATTTTGATGCCGGAATCCGATGATTTTAATGACGTAGATTTTGTCTTGGCAGAAGATCCGGAGGAGGTCGTAGAGGAGGAACTGCTTGTCCCGGAATGATAGGAAGATGTACTGCCGGAATTACTTTTGGTTGAAGTGGTACCAGTGTGTGTCTGCTGTGATGCTGCCATCTGAGAAGTTTTTGCAGCAGACTGCTGTCGTGCCTTGGAAGAAGCGGTTTGCTGCTTTTCTGATGCTTTTGTTCGCTGCAAAGAACGGACTGCTGTATCTTTTTGCCGGCGTTGAAAAATCAATTTTCCAGTTCGTGCAGCCAGATGATAAGCAGCCTGTTGGCTGCGTTTCACAGTAGTATCTGCGATTGCAATGTCTGGATCAGAAATTTCTCCATCCTGTTGTGCTGTATGTACCGTCACTTTTTTAATATGGTAGATTTCTCGCTTGACCTGATGTAAGATTTCTTTTTTTTCCGATTCTTCCAACTTGTATCACCTCATCTCATCAATAGGTTACTTTGGTGCAGCGTGTTCCCTGAAATACCATGTCATAGTTCTTGTCCATCCATGAGCCTTCCTTCACGTAGACGTTAATGTTTCGCTGCTGTTCTACCGGCACATTGACATCCCCGCTAAATGGATACAGCCCACATTTGGTGATGGATTCCGGCAAATGCACATTGCTTAGTGCGGCACAGTTGCCAAATGCGTAATCTCCAATTTCTGTGACACCGTCAGGAATATATACACTGGAAAGCTTGCTGCATCCATAAAAAGCAGTATCTCCAATGGTTTTCAGTCCCTCCTGGAATGTCAGATAACTCAGAGCAGTACAACCATAAAACGCATTTTTCTGAATTTCTGTCACACTTTCCGGGATCTCCAGCGATTGCAGCTGTGTACAGTCCTGAAAAGCACTTTCCGTCACCACTTCCAGCTTCGTGGGTAAAGTCAGATCAGATAAGCTGGAACAATTGCTGAACGAATATGTACCAAGCTGTGTATACGGATTCTGAAAGGATACTGTTTCGATGGTAGGATTGTTTTCAAACGCACTGTCGCTGATCATGGTGCAGTCCACAGGGATCTCCATGACTGGTGCATAATATCCCACAACACCATTGATGGCATTGGGGTGAAAAGAATCCCGTACATAGGATACCGGAACAGAAGATTCGTCATTCGCTGGTATGGTATAGTCCGGCGTTCCGTCATAATCTTCTTCCGGATAAAGCTGAGCATATGTGGTGGTGGTTTCGGTTGATGTTGCCGCTTCTAAAGTCGCACTGCTCACGGCAGTGGTCTGTGCAGCTTCTGTGGTTTCTTTGCTGTCCTCTTTGTCTTTTTTACAGCCAGTAAAACAGCCGCAAAGCAATGCGAGTGTCAGCAAAATGAGAATTCCTTTTTTGTTTCGCATTATGATTCCTCCTAATTATTGTTGTTTTTTTGACAGTACGAAAAAACTGTGATAGAATATTCCTGTCACTTTTTCGTTTTCTTTTGCTTTCTTTCAGAAAATATCCACAAGATCACTGCAACGAGAAAAACAATCGTGGAAAGAACGATCATCAGAATCTTGATCTTTTTGCTTTGGGTTTTGATAGCGATTCTTGCAAAGCAAAATATCATAATTTCAAGAAGTAGTTCCAAAATGGCGATTTTCAGCGGATTCGATGCTTCTACCTTCTTTTTGTTTTTTTCATCTTTTTGGTTTCCCGTCGCACATGAAGATGAGTCTGCTTTTTTTGATTTTGTAAGAGAAGACATGATAAATACTCCTTTTCTATTCTATCAACATGGAGGTGTTGAAATGAAAAAATGGAAATTTTGCTCATCGCTTTCATTCATTCTGACTGGTCTTATCCTTACAATCGTGTTATGTCATAAGCAAGACCATAGCTACATGATAATTTTTCCACAACTTCTAATATTTATCGGCATTGCACTTCACTTAAAAATTACACATCAAGATTACGAAAGTGCATTCAAAGAAATTATAAGGTTTCTGGTTTACTCCGCTGTTTTTCTCATAGCAATTCTGCTGTTGATACAAATATATTTTTCGAAGGAAGCACTGTTGATTTTCATTTTCATAATTTTTTCTGGATTTTTTCTTTTTGCTTCAATACGATATTTCGCCAATGTTTGCTATACTTTGCTTAAGAGTATACGTCAAGCAGCAGCTACAAAAAATCAAAAAGCAGAGTTTGTCATGTGGGTCGTCACATTTCTTTCTTCAGTGGCAACTATCATTTCACTTTTAATTGCACTTCCAGAATTCATGATACATGAAATATAGAACACCATTTATTTCTGTGCTGCTTTCTTCTGCTTATGGTATGCTCTGTATGTGAGCCACAACCACTTTACAGCACTAGTTTCAGATGTTTTGGCAGATTTTTTCGCATATTGCCAAAGATCTTCGCATCCATTGATCTGTATCTTCTCACCATAAAGCGAAAAGTGATCTTTTTCTAAAAACACAGCAAAATCCGGCAAGTATACATCAGAAAAAATCGCTAAAATCACAGTGCCGAAAAAAGTAATTACAGATATGATCACCATCAATATGGTGAAAATAGCATTGTCCATTTTTTCACACAAAAAAGCAGCAATGGCTAAGATCAGCAGAATGATAAATGCGATCACAGTTCCTTTTAAGGAAGTATCCGATTTTCTTTCCGATTCTGTTTCATTTTTCTCCTTTTCCACAGCAATTCCTCCTTTTCACCAATTGAAAAATATATATTACATGGGAATCACCTGACCTTTCGCATCTCATCGGCTTACTCCGGCAAACTCGTAATCAGATGCACCAGAAACCGCATCAGAACCAGAGCATCATCTGCTCCCAATTCACCGTTTGCGTTACAATCTGCATTTTTCAGTGCCTGCGGATTCAATGTGATCGAATCAGATGCCGCTTTGTTCAGCAGTACTGCGTCCACAACATCAATTCTGCCGTCCAGATTCACATCGCCATACAGAACAGAAGGCGTTGTATCGGAAAAGGAGATGTCTTTTGTATCTCCCATTTTGGACACCAAAAATGCTTCCGCTTTTTGTGTTGTCGTATCGACTATGGCATAATCATCAAAAGCAAGCTGCAATGTTGCTACGCCGCTCTCCGGCATCACAAAATCTGCACAGTCCAATGCTCCATGCGTTGTATCGGTCACGTCCGTTTTTGCGTTTCCTGTGACTGCCTGATAATGTTTCATACGATCTGTATTATTCAGATCATTTTTCGGCGTAATGAAAATGTGATCGCCTGGTGCAGCGGAAATGGTCACAGTTCCGGTGATCAGTACTGGTGTTTCTACTTCGATCGTAACATTTTGTCCGCTTTTCCCTTGGATCGCCTTTGTAATGTCCAGTTCTTCCGACTGCGTTTCGTATCCAGTCAAAGAATAGGAGAGTTTCCAGTCATCGGTTTCTTCGCCGGCTGTAATGGGAAAGGTCAAACCATCTCCCTGAAAAGCAGAAAACCCAATGCCGAAGCTATTGAGAAACATATCCCCACGGGTATGCTGCAAGACAAAGTACATATCGTTATTTGGATCACTCAGATCCACCGCAGCACCGGTAAAATAGGGCAAGCTTCCGTTTGTGACCAGATGTACTGTGGTATCTCCGGCAGCAAATACCGGAAAAGCATGAAGTGTTGCTGCGGAAAGCAGCACTGCCGAAAGTGATGCAAAAATGCGTTTCTTTTTCATGACACACTCCTCAGTTCTCAGCTGGCAGCGTATTCACAAGATGCACCAGAAAATGTAGGAGTGCAATTGTGTCATCTGCTCCCAATTCACCGTTGGCGTTGCAATCTGCATTTTGTCTAGCCTGATCGTTCAATGTCACCGTGCCTGCAATTGCCTTGTTCAGCAGAACAGCATCGGAAATGTCTACATTGCCGTCCAGATTGACATCTCCATATAACACAGCGGAGATCCCTTGATAGGATTCCCATGTTCCGTCGCTGTGCAGAAGAACATAGTCCTTTATTGCAGCAGAGATCATTTCATCCGGTTTGACGATACGTTCTTTCAAAACCAATAAATAGTATCTATTGGGTGTCCAGGAAGCCGGAAGTTCGATCTTTTTTGTGCTTTCATCGTACTTACCACTGGTCAGCAGTATTGTTCCGGAACTGTCATAGAGTTCGTAAGTAACAGAACGTTCTGTTGTTACCGTATTAGAAGTTGTTGTTGTCGTTGTGGTAGTCGTTGTACTGGTTCCAGTCGTGGAAACTGTTGTTGTGCCGGAAATCGAGCGATAGGAAATCACCAGATTTTTGTCGCCTACAGTAAAGGTATAAGTTTCCTTTTCCGCAGTGTAACCGTCTGGTGACATGATCTCTTGAATCATATATGTCTTTCCATTCTCCAGATTCGGGATCACTGCTTCACCGTTGGTCGGGCTAAAGCGATACACCTGGTTGCCATTCTCGTCCAACACGTTGTACACACCACCAGTAGGAACTTTTCCATTATCTGCGGTAAAGGTGATCTTGTATGCGGTGATCGGCGGTGCAATGGAATTCTGAAATTCCACCGGAACGATCGCACCATAGCTGGTGATCTTCTGTGTTGTGGTTTCTCCGGTCGTCAAATTCTCCACCACATATGTGCCGAATGGCAGCAGATCGGTCTGCACTGCCTTGCCGCTTTCTGTCACAGTCAGCGTAGCACGCTCCGATGATTTGCACTTGTCATAGCTGCCGGAGGACTTTAGCCAGATACGGATCTGATCGTCAGCATTTGCAGTAACGGCAAATCTGCCGCTGATGGGGATCAGGCTCAGGTGCATGGTGGCGTGGGTGTACTTGGGGAAACTGCTGTTGAGTGCGATCCAGGTGTCACCGTCATAGTAGCCCAGTTCCTGCTTTTCACCGGTCAGGTAGTATCCCACCGGAGCGGTGTCCATCTGCACCTCCCATTTGCCCTCATATTCCTTGCCGTGCAGCGTAAATTCGCACAGCTTGCCGTCTGCACCAATGGAATATGTACCATACGCAACATCATCATGGTAAACCGTATACGAACCGCCATTTAGTACCGCATCGCCGCTGGGTGTGATGCTGTCTGTCTTGTAATCCTTGCAGTCAATGGCAATGGTATAGGTCTTTTCCGTGTTGGGGATCGATGCAATGACCGTTGCTCCGGCACTGATGGTGGTAGTCATCGCCGATGCTGCCATGTATCCGTCCGGAATGGTTTCCTGAATGGTGTAGGTGATCGCATTTCCGGCAGCATCATTGACTGGCAATTTAGAGAAGATCGCCTGTCCTTTGGCATCGGTCACAGCGGTATAGGTGTTTCCATTTCCCGTGACTGTGATCGTAACACCAGAAAGTGTCTTGACACCGCTGATGTTGACGATCAGATTGCCGGTAGCTGCTTCTGCTGCCAGTGCGGTGATGGGTGGAAATGCAGTGCTGCCTGACGCATAGCTGAATGCCATGTTGCAGCTGATCGCTCCAGCTGCCAGAATTGCAGCCGCACAAATGATAGACTTTTTCATGTTACCCGTCCTTTCGGTTTCAAGAGTTTTCTTACATTTTTGTGGATTTCTCTCACATGGGAATCACGTCCTTTCCGTAGAACCTCTCTCATTTTACAGCTTTTCTTTGCTGCTTTTGAGCATATACCTCGTCCTGTTTGGTGGTCATCATCTTGTACAATTCCGTATCCTTGGGGAATTCGTTGGCAAACGGAACAAGGGACGGACCGACTTTCAGCAAACCGTGACCGGCTTTGACATTGGTGATGTATTGCAGCTGCGGCTCTGGAATATGCAGTAGCTGTGCCAGAAGCTGACTGTCTGTCGGGGATTGGTTCAGCATTACCAGAAATTCACTGTTGCTGATCATCGCTGAAGCTGTATTGGAATCCAAAATGTCCGAAACGTTCTGTGTCATGCCGATACAGCAGCCACCATATTTTCGCACACGCTTCCAAAGTTTGTACAAGAATGTGGAGGAATACTCGTGGAGAAACAGCAGATAGATCTCATCGATAAAGATGTATGTCTTTTTTCCGTCCTCTCGGTTGCGGTTGATACGGTTGAGAATGTTGTCCAATACCACCAGCATTCCCACTGTCATCAAATCTGTACCAAGTTCCAAGATGTCATAGCAGATCAAACGGTTTTGAATGTCCACATTGGTCTGTTTGGCAAACGTGTTCATAGAACCGGTGGCATACAACTCCAGTTCCAATGCCAGTTCTTTTCCGATGTCCTCCGGCTGTCGTTTCAGTTCCTCGTAAAGGTCTTTCAGTGTCGGAGCACTGCCCTGCATCTTGTTTTTGACGTACTGAAAATACAATTTTCCTGTGCAACGGTCAATCATTGACTTTGCCTTGGCATCAATTCGACCAGTACCGATAATTTCCTCACAGAGGGAGAGGACAAACTCTTGTTTTCGCTGTACCGCTTTCTCAATATTTTCATCATGTCCCTGCCGGACTTCCATGGCATTGATGTGATTGTCGGAAGTGGAGGAAATTCGAATGATCTCACCGCCAAACCGTTCGATCAGGGGCAAGTATTCTCGTTCAGGGTCAATAATAATGATGTCTGCGTCAGTGCCAAGCCGCAGCTGTGTCATGTATTCCTTGGCAAACATGGACTTTCCAGCACCGGAAAGTCCCAGAATAAAGCTGTTGGCATTTTGCAGCTGGAACTCATTGACGAAAATCATATTGTTGCTGATGACATTCTGTCCGAAATAATGTCCTTTTTCGTGGTGGATTTCCTGCACATTAAACGGCATAAACGCAGACAGCACCTCCGTGGTCATGGTGCGGTTGGCAGCGATCTGATTGACACCAAAGGGAAGCGTTGTGTTCAGACCATCCAGTTGCTGAAATGTCAGCGGCGAAAGCTGGCATACCCGTTTTCTTGCCACTGCCCGGAAATTGTCTGTATCCTGATCCAGCTGTTCCAGACTGTCTGCCAGATGTAGTAGTGTCAATGTGACAAAGAACACACGTTGATCTCGATTTTCCAGATCATTCAGGAATTCCCGGCACTCCTCACGCTCCTGTTCTTTTTGAAAAGGTACGGTAGCGGAGAAGTTGTTCCGGCGATTCTGCTTTTGCTGCCAGTTGGAAATATTGGATTCGGCTCCCATCAGCTTGAATTCTGCCAGCTGATGTGCTTTTTCTGTGGACATGGGAATGACGGTCAACGTCAGCATCATATCTCGGTCAAAGTCCGTCAGTTCCCGAATCATTTTGTCGCTGATGTTGGACGCATAATCCTTGATAAACAGCACACGGCAGAACTTTTTGCCAATTTTCAGATAATCCAGATTCTTTTCCATGCTGTCCGGACAAATATAGTCCCGAAAATCATGTCCCAGCCGCTTTGTTTCCTGAAAATCAAAGTGATAGATGGTTTCTTCGCCGGGACGATAAAAGTCATGCAGCATTTGCAGCCGTTCCCGACAGTTCAGCGGTGTGCAGCTGGAACCCAGTTCTGAAAGCCGCTGCTGCAAATCGATTCCCATTCTGGAAAACTGATTGCGAACAATGCCCATTTCTTCCTGAGAAGAAGTGATCGTCAGGTATCTGTCCTGCACAATACCGTTTCCTTCATTGGCATGATCCAACAGCATTTGATTAAATTCGTCCCGATAGGAATCCAATCCGTCATCTTGCTGCGGAAACAGCACTTTTTCCCGCAATTCAGCGGTATTTCTTTTGTGATTATAGATGGTGATCTGAAAGACATCATCCGATTCAAAACCGTTCAACAGGGAGGAATAGGAGAGAAATAGCTGTTTCTTTCCCTCGTTGTCCTGAATCTGATAATTGACATCCTCAAAGCGGAACGTCTTACTGAACGTCCTGCCGCTCTGGAATATCCCGTCCTTCCAGATCGTCTGTACCGGAATGGTTTTCTGTACACTGGTCGGAATCGTGTGCTTTACGACCTCGGAATGAGATCGCTTTCCGAATTTTTTCAATTCTTTCCCTTCTTTCTGCTTCTTCTTTTTGCTCTTTCGCCATTTCTGCAATGACATTTCTGCCAACGTATTTCAGCTGTCTGGGTTCTACAAGATACCGGAAAACCATAACAACAAATCCATACGTGTTTGTTCCGTAGTTTTTCTTAAAAAAGCTGCCAAAAAAATCGCCGATCACCAAAAATGGAGCGGCGAGAATGAGATACAAAAACAGCATCAGATTTTGATCCAGAACGCTTTTTAACCGAAAAGCAAAGAACACAGCCAACAGGCACATGATACCGGCACAAATGGTTTGCCGCAGTGTAAAAATGCCGAATGTGGTTTCTTTGTAGTCCTGGATCTCCTTATTCATACGAATGTCCATAAGCACCTCCGTTACAGTCCCAGCATTTGCTGGACAATGTGGTCTGCGGATTTGATTACACCGATCAATGTAAACAACCGTACCAGTACAAACACACCGAATTTCAGGATCATAACGACTACATCGGTTTCGTTCTGGTCAATGGCAACACCGCTTTGGAAAAAGACGGAGAAGATCAGCATTGCCAATACCAGAATCAGCCCTTGCAGCATCACACCGCAGTAGCTTTTTAAGAAATGTTTTCCCACATCAGCAGTGCCACGGCAGGCAAATGTGCTGAGCGGAATGGGAGCGATTGCCATGTACATATAGCATTGAAAGATACGTCCATAAGCAGCTACAAGCATATAGATGGCGGCAATGGCGATGGCAATCAGAAGCACGTCGGCAACCAATACCGTGACAATCTGCGGTATTCCCAAATTCAAAAGACCGAAATTCTGGTTGCTCAGGGCGTTTTCCAGTGTGGAATCCAGCTGCAATCCTGCAAAGGCACCGGTGTACTGCCATGCAGAATTGTATCCGGAAAGAATGATGCTGTTCCCAATCGTGGTGATTTTCATCACCAACGGGAACGCATTGACAACTACCAGATTGCAGATCACCAGCCGAAAAATTTCCTTAAAGATGATCTCCGGACGTTTCATCTCGGTCATGCTGCTGTAGGTGGAGATCATGTTCATGAAAAAGAACAGGATCACCATCGTTGTGCCGATTGCCTGAAAACTGGTGGCAAGCACATTCGTCAAGTTGTATAGGGTATCACTGAATGCTTCCGGACCGGTTGTCAGAATACCGACAACTTCCGACATTAGGTTATTGAAAATGTCGAGGACTGCTCTTAAATAGGTTGCAATTTCCTGCATACAAATCCTCCTTTTTGTGTGGATCTATTGGTTTTACCAAGTGACACCGATGGCGTTCAGCAATTCCTTGCCGAAGATCATCAGCAATCCAGCACCGATACACATAATGCCAGTACCACGCTGGGACGCATCTCTGGATGCCATAGCGGTGGCAAATTCGTAAATACCGAAAACGGCAAAGCCAACTCCCACCAGCCGCACGATCAGAATGATGATGTCGATCAGATTCGTCATGGAATCCAGTGCTGCTGTGGTGCTGTCTGCAAATACCGTCATTGACATCAGCACGGCACTAACTGCGACTGTCAGATAGATGATCAGCCATTTTACTTTTCTCCAGCACTTGTACTTCAAGTCTATTGTTTTCATTACATTTCTTCCTTTCCTGTGTGCATCAGAGCCGCTGCATACTGCATCAGTTCCTCTGATGAGTAGTCTAATTCGTCTAAATTCAGTTCGATACTGCCATCCTCTGCGGCATGGTCGTGGAAAAAAGCATCCAACTCGGCAGTATTTTTTCTCTGGATTGCTTCTCGCTCCTGCAAGTCCCATGTTCTTTGCCGTTGTTCCCGCTCTGCGATCTTTTCCTCACTGTAGTGATAGGATTCTGCACCACCCAGAGCGATCTCGGAAAAGTTGGGGTGATGAAACACATCGTATTTCAAATCCAGAATCGGATTCTCACCACGCATAATGTAGATGGCATACTTGTTGTCCAATCGCCCGACTTCATCCGGAAGCATCAGTTCTCTTTTTTGCAGCTGTGTACTTTTGGAGGAACTGCCATTTCTTCCTTTGGACTGCGAGTAGGAATCAATGTCAATGGTTTCTGTTCCCAAACGTTTGGAAACATACTCAAAGGTACTCTGTTCATTCCCGCCCAGATAGAGAAAAGAATCGCAGTTTCCCACAATAGATTCCCATTGTTTCTCATAGAGTGCTTTCAGCTGCGAGAGATTTTGCAAGATGATCGAGCAAAAAATCTGCCGCTGCCGCATGGTGGACAGTAAGCTTTCAAAACTTTTAGGCAGTGCAACATTGGCGAATTCGTCCATGAGAAAATGCACCGGAACCGGCAACTTTTTTCCTCGATAGTCATCTGCACTGCGGTACAGCTGCTGAAACAACTGTGTGTACAGCATTCCCACCAGAAAATTATACGACTGATTGTCGTCCGGAATCACGGCAAAAATGGCGATTTTCTCTCTGCCCATTCGCTTGAGTTCCAGTTCATTCTGACTGGTGAGATCTGCAATACTCTGCACATTAAACTTCGATAATCTGGCATTCAGAGTAAACAATACAGACTGCATGGTTTTCGCCGCACCGCTGCGGTATTCCTGATAGGCACGATATGCCGGGTGGCTGTCCGCTTTTTTATTGTCATGCTCCAGCTTTCGCTGCAATTCCAGCATATCACCGTCCAGCTGAGAGGGTTTTGGATTGCCCATCTCATCTTCTTCGGTCTTTGCACGACGTAAATACCGCATAACAGAGGTAAAATTCTGCTGTTCCTTCGGCAGCATCTCCCGCACATAAAAAATCAATGCACGCAGCAGAGATTTTGCAGAATCGTCCCAGATCTGTTCTCCTTTTCGGGCTTCCTTGTCTGTGGTGTTGTCAAAAATGTTGTCTACCAGCTGCAACACATCATCTTCCGTTTCCAGAAAGTCAAACGGGTTGTACCGGTCGGAACTCTCCGGATGTTTCAGATCCAACACCCATACTGTGTAACCTTGCCGCTTGAGAAAACCGCCGCAATCCTCAGTCAATTCGCCTTTTGGATCCAGAACGATATATCCTGTGTTGGCTTGCAGAATGTTGGGGCGAGCATAGAACATACTCTTACCGGCACCGGCACCGCCAATCACCAGCACATTGAGATTTCTGCGGGTTTTCTGTGCATTTAAGCTGAGTTTCATGTTTTGCGTCAAAATGAGATTCGGGTGTTGCACCGTGTCCAGATCATAGGGTTTTTCCGGAGGAGGGCTGTTTTTCTTTTCCTTTTCTCCGTATTTATGACTAAGAAAACCGGGATCTTCCCATTTGGTGGAGCCGTGTTCTTCTCCGTGCCGGTAATTCCTTTGATTACAGCATTTGTACAAAGCGACTGCGATGACAAGAATCAGTACCAAAACCAACGTCATTTTTAATGTCTTGCCGGAAAATGTGAAGTGCAAATTGCCGGCTTTCAGTTTTGTCAAAGCAACAAAAAACTGAAAGACATTGCCGTGCCAGTATGGCGATGTAAAAGCGGAAAACAGAAAAATCAGAATCAAGCCAAGTCCGCACAAAACGATTTGCAGCCAGAGCGGTTTTTGTTGTTTGGGCTTCTTCATGATGTGCCACCTCGTTTCCAGTACTCCCAGAAAGATTTCTTTTCCGGAACGGACTGTAAGTACGCCTGTAATTTTTCTTTTACCATTTCTTCTGCCAGAACGGCAGCCCGTTTTTCGGCGATCTCCTGAATTCGTTTTTCTTCTGCTTGCTTTTGCTGCTCTGCCTGTAGTGCCTCTTGTTCTGCCTGCTGTTTTCGTTCCATTTCCAGCTGTTTGATCTGCCCCTGGTAATATGCGTCGAGATCACGCAGCGGATGGATCGTCATACAGTGCATTGCCATGCGAATGGAATTGTCTGCAATTGCTGTATCTGTGATTCTTCGCAGACTGTCCTGCATGGCTTTCAGATTGATTCCTTCCAGCGAGATGCCATATTTTTTGCACAGCATGTATACCACCATATCTGTCGTTACAATGGCATCGATTCCGGTTTCTTTTTCCAGAAGTTTAGAAACCAGAATTGCTGCGATTGAACGGAATCTGGCACTGTGATTGGATTTTAGATTGACGTACCACTGTTTTTCTGTGAGATCGTAGTATGCAACCCGATTTTTGCTTTCCTCCAGTTCAACCGGTTCTTGTCCCAGTGTCTGAATCAGGGCATGATATGCCTTTTCTGCGTTTGGCGGCAGTAAAGAACGCTGCTGGTCTGTTTGGCTGACATCGAATACGTACAGAATACTTTGACTTTTGAATAAGGCAAGAGTAATGGGACGAACGTCCGGCAGCAGATGTGTGCCACATTCTAGCCACTCTCGCTGGGTGCGAAATTCTGTAACTTCCTCTGGATCCTGCACCATGAGCAAGCAGATATTTTCCTTAGCGTACTCCGGAAACCGCAGAGCCATATCTAAAAATGGCACAATATTCTGTGATTTTACCAGCGTATACTGCACATTGGCGATGTGGATCGCTTCATCATACGATAACATTGCCATTGGATTCACCTCCTTTTTCGTGTAGCTCCTGATTATTGACTGTATGGTGCATGGGAATCACCTCCTTAACGTTTTGAAACAACTGTTAAAGTTCTGCGGCTTGGGAACGCTTTCGTCCGGTATCCGGAGAGCCTTCGGATAAATCGCCAAAGTTCAAAGCAGAATCCCAGTTTCTGTTTTGTTCTGCCAAAGCCGGATCGTCCGGAAATATTTTGTCCCAGTCGATACTGGGCGGCTCTAATGGCGTAGATGATTCTTCCGGTATATCTGGTTCCGGCATGGGTGGAGCGGCAGTTTCTGCCGGTTTGTCAAACATGGCAAGCACTTCTTCCAATTCCGGCGGAAGGGAATTGGTTTCCGGCTCTGGGTTGGCAGCCACTTCTGGATCTCCGGTACGCTGCTCTGCTTCTGTCGGTGTTGCTTGTACTGCGGCACCTTGTCTTTCCAGCTTCATCTGCTGAGAGATCCAGATCCAATCTTCTTGCAAAGATTGAATTCCGTCCGGAATACTTTGCAGGCACTGTTCCGCCTGCGGCATTTCTGGAATCTCCAGTGGAAATTCCTTGCGAATGCCCATTTGGTAGGCAGCAGCCTGTGCGGCATACGCAGCCTTTTGACGAATGCCCAGATAAAATTCTGGCTGCTGTGCGTGTCGATACTGCTTGCTGTAGATGACCTCACGCATCATTGCAAAAGCAACATCGTCATAAGCTGCTCCTTTTGCAATGCAAAGTTGATTGTTTCGTGGGTCAAAACGCACCGGATTTTCCAAAGGAATCTCTGCACTTGGCTCCACAAAGACTGGCATCTTCCAGCCATTTTGCCGCATGAATCCGATTGCGGTGTTGACACAGATTTGCAGCATTTCCTCTGCACTGGCTTCCGGAATTTCTGTCCCATCCTCCAGATGGAATGGATGTTCTGCATCATTTCTTCGGTACTGTTCGCTCGGCTCTGTCTGATCTTCCCGGAAAAGCGGAACCATTTCTTGCTGTTCCATGGTTCTGGTTCGACCGTGAAAGTTTTCCGGAGCATAAAGATGCAAACTGCTCTTTTCTCCATATCGGATTTTTCTGCCTGCCTGATTCCATTCTTCCATGGTTCTGGCTTGTCCGGCAGTTGGATTTTGCAGAGATGCCAGATACAGCAGCACACTGTTTTTCAAGTCCAGCTGGTATCTTGCGTAAAACTGCAAAAAGTTTTGCAGCTGTGATTTCTCTTGCAAGGCAAGAATGCCTTGCTGATACGCACTGCTTGGCGAGAATGTGGATTCCTGTTCCATGTTCTTTCACCTCACAATTCTGCGGATCTGCCACGCTGTACCGGCTTTTTCAGATTTCGTTCCATCTGTTTTGTTAGTTCTGCCTGTACGCCAAAAATAGACGGCATGGACGGAGTGGGAGCCGATTCTTGTTCCTGCTGTGGAAACAGCGGCTTTTTTTCCTTGCTTTCCTCCGGTATAGGCGGTACTTCCAATTCCGGAACCGTCCACATGGGATCAGTACCAGAACGTTCTGCCGGAGAGGTTTCCTGTACCGGAGGTTCCGCTTTTTTTGCCGGCTCTGGTTCTCCGTCCTCTACCAGCAGTTCATGGGAGGACTGACCGGGAGCCAGATTCGTCTGCATTTGCTGATACATATCATGCTCTATCTGTGTCATACTGCTCTGTGGCGGCACTTGTGCCGGCATTGGATACGGTGGTGTATCAGTCGATACTGGCGGTACGCCTGACTGCTGCGACTGGGCATATGGCTGAGATTGCGTTTGTGTTTGTGCTTGTGTCTGGGACTGCTGCGGTTCATACGGATACATTGCTGCGGTCTGAGCACTGCACAGGGAACTGATCTGCAATCGTTCCATGATGCTCCGCACCAGAGGTGCGTCCTGCTGCCGAAAGAGAACGGAGGTCAGTCCGTCCACCTGCATTCCATCATAGTCCGGCGTATCCTCTCGGATACTGTAGAGCAGCCCGACCTGATTGGCAAGTTCCTGAAATTTTGTCGCATCGTGCGGCTCCAGGGCAATCATGTCAAACGGTTCCTGCCGTTTAACCATGGCACGAACAGAAATTTCGCCCATTTCTTTTTTGCGGCTGCCTTTCATGTGGGCTGCAACCATTGCTGCCATTCCCATAGCAGAATGACCAACAAATCGCAGGACAACTGTGGTCAGATCTACGGTAAGCTTAATGGCTTTCCCGCTTGCAGCCATCATGTCTTCTGCGGCTCGGATACTTTGATCCATGACATTTCATCTCCTTGGGGTTCTGTGGCGGATAAACGTATGTATATATATGAAAAAAGCCATTCGGTTTCTTTGCGGAAAGCGGATGGCTTCTATTTTCATATTCTCCTGTCTTTTATTGTTTTGCTTCACTAAAAGAGAAATTACTCTGGAATAACTGACAAAATATTTCTTTCTTTTCCTGATGTGAAAGCGGCATCAGATTGTACAGCATACCTACACCAGATTCTTTCATAAACTCGATGATTCCTTTTTTATATGATTTCAAAATCGTGTTTTTTGCAAGCAACGATTGAATGGCATGAATATGCGGCTCTTGTGTTTCTGTGATTACTACATAGGCTTTCAGAGCATAAGGGTTATTGCTGACAAACAGTGTGACATCGCCGTCATCAGAAATGCATTGACAAATATCATACAAAAGATCTTGATATGCAGAACGTCTGCCATAGGGAATGGAAATGGTAACTTCATATTGCATCTTGAAAATCTCCTTTTTGACACAGATGCAGCGTATGGTGTAATTGGCAATGGCGAAAGCGGGACTTTCTATCGAAAGAGCCGCTTTCACTGCATAAGCCCACCATTCATATTCCCGGACACGGTTGCCTTCCTCCACCTTTGGAAATGCGGAAAAAGGGATTAGGATCAGAGAATTTTTTCGGTTGGGCATTTCATATTTTTCTGCCAATTGCCGCAATGTGTCATAATTCATGTATTCCATCCATTCTGCCATATTCTCACTTCCTGTTTCTATTACTCCAGACCTACATCACAACCTTGTTTCTTCGGTGCTGTCGGTTCAGTTTCCTGCGGCTGCGGCGGTGCTTCTTCCTGTATCTGCTGCTGGGCAACAATTTTGCAAAGTCGTTTCTGTTCTGCGAAATTCTGTTGCTGCTGGTGCAGCCTGTCCAGCTGATGTATCAATGCTTCATTTTCTGCCGGATCATTGCTTACAGCAAGCTGCTGCTGCAATTCCTTGATCTGCGTATCACACAGCTGGATTTCCTGATTCAACTTTTCCCGATAGCTTTGAAACTGTTCCTTGCTGTGAATGTCTGCACCATGCAAAAAAGCAGCTGCCTTTGACAATTCATGCAGCTGCTTCTGGGCTTCCCGAAATTCTGGCGTATACTTGGGGTATGTTCGCTTTGCAAATACACCGATCCGATAGCAATGGTAGTAGTACAGTGCCAGAAAGCCAGTTGCTTTCTTTCGCTTGCGAAAGCTTCCGTGATAGCGATAATAGGTAGACGGCATTCTGACTTTATGGGCAGTTTCTTCCTGCATATGCAGCACTCGCTTTGCCAGCGTTTCCAGACTGTCATAACCGGCTCCCAGTTTATATAGGCGAAAGTAACGGTCTTTTCCAAGCGGTTTGATTTTGGGATACTTGCCGGAGAAGTTCCAGGTATATCCCATTTCCTCCATTTGCCGGATCAGATCTTGTACGGTATCAGACTGCATGGCAGCTGCATCGAAGTCCAGCCGTATATCTCCACGCACCGTTGGTCGTCTGGATCGGTCAATTGGTTTGCTGCCCAGCTTCTCAATGGCGGCATCCAGATCCAGCCGAATATCGCCACGCTGGGTCGGTCTGCCTTCCTGTTCCGCTTTCCACTCGCCGTAATGTTTGCCGCTTTGTCCTGGGTGTTCAATGACAGATAGTCCATACTCCCGGCATAAATCATCGGACACCTCTCGCATTTGCTGGTAGTCAGACTTGCGGTTGACAAATTTGTACCCATCTGCAAAGGCGATAGCATTGAGCATGATGTGATTGTGATAGTGACCGGTATTCAGATGCGTTGCCACCACAACCTGAAACCGATCGCCCCACAGCTGCTCTGCCAGTTTCACGCCGATCTCGTGTGCTTGTTCTGCGGTAACTTCGCCTTCCCGGAAGGACTGATAGCCATGGTAACACACTCTGCCTTTGCAGGGCTTTCCCCAGAGATCATAGACAGCTGCAAATTCTTCGCAGGCATCGTTGGGAGCAGTGCAGTTGATACCAGACACATAGCAGACTTTTTCTTGCTCCAGTTCCTCCGGACTGTATTCGTGTATCATGCTGCCGTTCTGATCGATCTGATGCAGACTGCTCTGATACTCCAGTCCAGTTTGTTCGATTGTCTTTTCTGGGTTTTCAATGTACATTTCTACTCGCCGGATCGCAGCGGCATTGCCTTTGATCGCCCAGATCGATGTGGTTGCCATGTTCTCACCGTCCTTTCAAATGTTTTGGTATGCCGATCATCGTACCAAAGAAATCAGAACAAACCCTGTGGAAAAAACAAATGCCATACCAAGAATACTGACAATGGTACTTCTGATGAAAATCGCTTTTTCTTGAATTGCAGCAATACTCAAGAGTGGGTATATGATGAGTGCTGCAATTCCAATGATGATGTATGACATGATGATCTCCTTTTGCTTTGTTTTGCTGTACCGCTCAGATTTACTGTCTGGTGAAAAACATAATGAATGCCCCTACGATAACAACAAGAGAGAGAATGCCATAGACATACCGCATATATTTGACATCCTCTGCGTAAGGAAACATTCCTTTGCCATTGATCAGGTATATGATCATGTCTGTTGCCAATGTCAAGCTGCTGATCGACATGATCGTTACTGCAACGTCTAACATAGATCTTCTCCTTTCTGAAATGGCTGATACAGCGGCGGCACTTCACGCAGCTGCTCTTTCCAGTCCGCTTCCTGCCGTTTCTGACAAGCTGTCTGATTGTCTTTTTTCGATCGTTCCGAAACCGCATTCCGAATGTATTGCAGCACTGCGTCCGGATCAGAAGCTGCTTCCTGTCCCGCCAGAACTTTCTGCACCTCCAGAAAAATGTGCTGCAAATCAGAAGCGGTTTCTTCCGAGATCCGCTTTTGGTCTGGGATCAAAAAAGAACGGTGGATTTCTTTCAGAATGTGCTTCAGATCTCCGGTCGCTTCTTCCAGTGCTTTCGGATCGATATAGTGAATGGTATTGGCAGTCGCAGTGATCTGATTGAGATTGTTTCCGATCCGGCTCAGGGAAAGCAGCAGCTTCGGATAATCCACAGACGGGGCTTCCCGAACTGTCCCGTCTGCGATCAGCTTCCGGAGAAATACTTCACGGGGATAACCGGATCTTTTATATTTTTCTTGAACATCTTGAAATTCTGCGTCGTCAAAACACACTACAACACGATGATTTCTTGTTCGCATTTTCTGCTCCTTTCTCATTTTTATTTTCTTTCAAATCGGGGTCTTAGGGGCTTTGCCCCTAACAAGAATTTGCGATTTATCGCAAATTGTCTGTGTTGTAACACAGACGTTGCTTGCCGTAGAGCGAACACCCACAGGGTGTATCGCCCTACGAACGGCTGCTACGCAGCCTGTTTCGTCTGAAAGACGATTTCCCTTAAAGAGAGGGGGAGCTTTGCCGCTCCTGCGTTCTGTTTCGGCTCTGGGAGCGGAGTTTCATGAGAAACTCATTGACATCTTTACAGCCGATCGGGGGAACATCTCGGATCTGATACTGATTTTGCAGCAAATTGGTGATATGCTGTGTTGCTTCACGCCCTGGTGCATCGCTGTCCAGGTGCAAATACAAGGTTTTGATCTGAGGATAGTCCTGCAAAAACTGTTCCAGTGCCAGTGGGATCTTTTGTCCAGTACCAGCAACACCGCCCAGTGCCAGCAGATTCATGTTTTTCCATGGAGCATTCCGCATTTCTGCATAGGTCGCAAAACTCAGAGCATCAATGGCTGCTTCAAAAATGTGTACTGCATTACTTTGCAGTTGTTCTGGCATCAAACGAAACGCATATCGTTTATCTGAACCAGAACATTCTCCTTTGAAGTCGCCTTTGGTGGCTCGGATATTGCCGTATCGGGGGCGATTTTCTTTGTCCATTCCCAGAAACACAGCACTGTGATATTTCTGACTTTCGTACAGTGTCTTATTTTTGATACAGTGGAAGATCACGTTTCTGCTGATCCCTCGTCCCTCCAGATAGGCGATCACTTGATTATGATTGTAATTTCGGGCAGGAGGGGAAAATTCCCGTTTCCTTTCTGATTGCTTTTGCGGTATCACACTCTGATATTCCTCTGGTGGCAGCTGTAGGATCTGCCGCACTGCATCTGGAAATTTCATTTCCCGTACCTTCATCAGATACTGCAAGGCGTTGTATCCGCCGATCCCTTTGGAATACCAGTGCCACTTGCCATTGGAGATTCGCAGACTGTCATGGTCGATCGTGCGGTATTCATTCCCAGCAACTCGTTTCAGATTTCCTGGTTCGTAGATTTGCAGATAGGTTAGCAAGTCCATTTGTTCTGCTTTGGCAATGTCGGTGTCGGATATTTTCATGGATTTCACCTCCGTGTTTGTGAATGAAAAAAGGTGGACACTGTGTCCACCTTTTTGATAATTCTTACGTGGCACTGAGTGCCACATAATTTTTCTCATGCTGCCGAATTTTCTTTGTGGCACTGAGTGCCACATAACTCTTTCGTGCTGCCGAATTTTCTTTGTGGCACTGAGTGCCACATAACTCTTTCATGCTGCCGAATTTGCTACGTGGCACTGAGTGCCACATAACTTTCTCATCATAAAAGGCACTCACTCCGCCGCCGTCTTTCTCCGATACTGCAAACTCTCTTCCGGATTGCTGGCGTACTTTTCAACATCTTCATACGTTTTGTAACAGTTTGCCTGCCGGCGATCGCTTTCATTCCGCATATACTGCATGGACAGGTGAGCCATGGCGTTGAGATGCCGCAGATCATCGATGTTGTCCATGCGGTATACTGCCGGATAATCTACCACGTGGGTGTATATCCGCATCGCATTTGCCCAGTCTACCACTTCATTATCCAGTTCCGGTGCATCTCGATGCAGCAATACATTCCATGCGATCAATCGGCAAATCGCCACATTGTTCTGCGAGAATCCAGGCTTCTCTCCAAGGATCAGACTGAAATCATTCTTGTCCAGTGTACCCATGCTGTTCCCGTATTGCTCCATGTATCTTTCGATCTTGCTTTTCAAGTCCTTGATAGACGCATGAAATTTTCTCATATCTCCTGCCATTTTTGATTCCTCCGTGTTTCTTTTCCTTTTTTCTTTGATGCCTGTGACATCAGTCAAACCGGCAACATTTTCTTGTCGATTTGATTCATACCACATATATCATCATTTACTGATTTGCTTGATACGCATCATACAAACCTTTCTCTATCATGATTACTTTTTGTTCCGCAGAATCATCTAGTACCATAAAGTCAGGTTTCTGTTCCTGGTGATTCTGACAAAATGCTTTTAGACAATTGCATTCTTTTTCACTGATAGGGAAACACAACATATGCTTTCCTGTTCCATTACCTCCAAATTGGATTTTTGTTGGAGAAGTTCTTTTTTTGAAAAACATTTTTGATTCCTCCGTGTTTCTTTTCCTTTTTCTTTGATGTCTGTGACATCAAGTATACCGGCAGCCGCAGCTGTCGGTACAGTTCATGTCACATCTCTTACTTTCTACAGTTCTTTGGAAAAAATATAGATTACATGGGACTCACCATTCCTTTCTTATCCCAGTGTTTTTTGGTGGGTGTTTTGATGATGAAGATTTTGTCGATGGTGTCTTATGCTGCCTTGCCGGCTTTCCGCTTCTTTCTGCGTGTCAACAGCATGATGATGAAGCTTGCCAGCAGTCCTGTACCGATCGCCATTACCGGTGTTGCATCTCCGGTTTTCGGTGTCGATGTGGTTTTCGGCGTTGCGGTAGAAGTCGGGGTAGGCGTGGTGGGTGTTGCAACCGGCGGTGTGGTCGGTGTCTTTTCGTCAGTCATAGTGACTGTGATCTCGCCATCGTCCGGAACCGTAAAGGTCTGATCCTTTGCCAGTTCGTATCCTGCCGGAGCGGATTTCTCGTGCAGCGTGTAGGTTTCGCCGGCAATCAGCTGTGCGGTCAGAACGTGTGCATTGCCGTCTGTGGTCCATTCCTCAACGACGTTGCCGTCCTTGTCCAGCAGCTGCATGACTGCACCCTTGATGTCATTGCCGTCAGTATCTACCTTGCGGAGCGATACGCTGGTGGGCTTGTCGTACATCTCAACGTGTGTGATCGTTCCGTCTGCGTTCACTGTAAATGTGACATCTTCGGAGATCGTCCAGCCGTTGGGGGCGGAAATTTCATGGAGTGTGTAAGTTTCGCCTGCGGTCAGAATTCCTTCGATCAGATGTGCTTCGCTGGTAGAGATCCATTCTTCAATGACGTTGCCGTTCTTGTCGATGATTTGCAGCGTTGCTCCCGGCAGTTCCTTACCGCTGGTCAGATCATACTTGGTGATAGATACCTTGGTGGTATCGTCCTTCATATTGACCTTGGTGATGGTGCCGTCTTCATTCACCGTAAACTGCTGATCCTGTGCCAGCACATAGCCAGCCGGAGCATTGGTTTCGTGTAACGTGTAGGTTTCGCCGGCAGTCAGCTGTGCTTCCATGTAGTTGACATCCGTACCGGAGATCCACTCGTGGATCACATTGCCGTTTTTGTCGATGATCTGGAGCGTTGCACCGGAAACATTCTTTTCACCGGTGATGTCGGTTTTGCTGATGGATACCTTGGTGGTATCATCGATCATCTGTACATAGTCGATCTCGCCGGTTTCGCTGACGGTGAATTCTACATCCTTTGCCAGTGTGTAGCCAGCCGGTGCAGATACTTCATGCAGTACATAGGTCTGACCTGCAATCAGGACACCTTCGATCATGTGCGGCTCACTGCCGGAAGTCCACTGGTCAATGATATTGTTATCCTTGTCCAGTACCTGCATCACTGCACCCGGCAGTTCATCCTCACCAGTGATCGCTTTTTTGCTGATCTGTACCTTGGTGGTCTTGTCCAGCATCTCCACATGGGTGATGGTGTTGTCCAGATTCACAGTGAACTCTACCTTTTCGGAAATAACATAGCCGTTCGGTGCAGATGTTTCGATCAGCGTGTACTTTTCGCCTGCAATCAGAACCGCTTCGATGATGTGTGCTTCGTTGGTGGATACCCAGGAATCCACCAGATTGTTGTCCTTGTCATACAGTTCCAGGAATGCACCCGGCAGTTCTTCACCGGTGGTGATGTCCTTTTTGCTGATGTGGACGGAGGTCGGTGCGTCTACCATGGAAACCATGTTTACGCTGCCGTCCTCGTTGACCGTAAATGTGACATCTTCGGCAACTACATAGCCATTCGGGGCAGACACCTCGTGCAAGGTGTAGGTCTGTCCGGCTACCAGTACGCCGTTGATCTGATGTGCTGTACCGTCAGATACCCACGCATCGATCACATTGTCATTGGCATCTCGTACTTCCAGTGCGGCTCCTGCCAGTTCCTTTTCGCCGGTGATGTCTGTCTTGCTGATGGATACCTTGGTGGTATCATCCTGCATTTCGACGTGTGTTACGCTGCCGTCCGGGTTAACGGTAAAGGATACATCCTCTGCAATGACATAGCCTGCCGGTGCAGATGTTTCCCGGAGCGTATAGGTTTCGCCAGCAGTCAGAACTGCTTCGATCAGATGTGCTTCTTCTGTGGATACCCATTCTTCAATGACGTTATCATTCTGGTCGATGATCTGGAGCGTTGCACCTGCCAGAGCCGATCCGGTAGTGATGTCCGTCTTGCTGATGGATACCTTGGTGGTATCATCATACATGGAAACCACATTGACACTGCCGTCAGTGTTGACCGTAAAGCTTGCATCTGCGGCAACGACATAGCCGTTAGGAGCGGATACTTCGTGCAAGGTGTAAGTTTCTCCGGCAGTCAGAACGCCGATGATCTCATGTGCCTTGTCTGTGGAGATCCATGCGTCAACCACATTGCCCTTGGAATCCAGCAGCTGCATTGATGCACCCGGCAGTTCCTTTTCACCGGTGATCTCATATTTTGTGATAGCCACCTTTGTGGTGTCGTCACGCATCTCCACTCTTGTAATGCTGCCGTCTGCATTGACCTCGAACTCTACGTCCTCGGCAACTACATAGCCGTCCGGTGCAGAAACTTCATGGAGAATGTACTTCTTTCCAACCGCCAGAACGCCAATGATCTGATGCTCTGTGCCGTCAGATACCCAGGCATCAATGATGTTGCCGTCAGTATCCTTGACTTCCAGTGCCGCACCTGCCAGTTCCTTTTCGCCGGTAATGTCCTTCTTGGTGACGTGCAGTTTTGTGGTATCGTCCAGCATGGTGACTTCTGTTACCTTGCCGTTTGCATCAACGATAAACTCTACGTCAGTTGCGACTACATAACCGTCCGGTGCAGATACTTCATGGAGAATGTACTTTGCACCAGCTGTCAGAATGCCGGAAATTTCATGTGCTGTGCCGTCGGATACCCAGCTGTCAATGACATTGCCCTGCATATCCCAGACTTCCAGCGTTGCACCGGCAATTTCATTTTCGCCGGTGATGTCTTTTTTGGTGATCGATACCTTGGTGGTATCGTCCTTCATGTCAACTGTTGTGATCGTGCCGTCCGGATTTACCGTAAACTGCATATCGCTTGCCAGTACATAACCGTCCGGTGCCGTTTCCTCGTGAAGGATGTAGGTCTGTCCGGATACCAGTACGCCTTCGATCACGTGTGCCTTGTCGGTAGATGTCCATTCGTCCATGACGTTGCCGTCCAGATCCTTGACCTGAAGCTTTGCTCCCGGCAGCGGATTAGTTCCGGTGATGTCATACTTGGTGATCTCTACCTTGGTCTTGATGTTGTACAGGGTGATCGCATTGAGTGTGCCGTCCAGATTTACCGTAAAGGTAGAATCCGCAGCGGTATAGTAGCCTGCCGGTGCAGCTGCTTCCCGCAGTGTGTAGGTCTGTCCGGCAGTCAGTTTTGCGGTCAGCGTATGTGTTGTGCCGTCGGTGATCCACTCATCCAGTACATTCTCGTCCTTGTCCAGGATCTGCAAGGTTGCACCGGAAAGGGGTTTCCCGTCCGGATCGACCTTGTCTACTCGAACAACAGTTGCAATATCTGTCATAGATACGCTGGTTACACTGCCGTCGGTGTTGACAGTGAACTGCTGATCCGGAGATACCACATAGCCAGCCGGAGCGGATACCTCGTGCAGAGTGTAGGTCTGACCGGAGATCAGCTGAGCCGTCAGCACATGAGCCGTGCCGTCTGTCAGCCATTCGTCTACTACAGTGCCTGCCTTATCGATGATTTGCATTTTTGCACCGGAAAGCGGCTTGTTTTCTTCCGTTACCTTGTTGATCTCTACCTTGGTCGTGTCATCATACATGGCAACCACAGTCACTGTGCCGTCCGGATTGACCGTGAATTCTACATCGTTAGCAACTACATAACCGTCTGCCGGAACGGATTCATGCAGTACATAGGTCTGTCCGGCTACCAGTACGCCTACAATCTCGTGGGCTTTTCCGGTCGATGTCCAGCTGTCCAGAACGTTGTCGTTCTTGTCCCGTACCTCCAGCTTTGCACCGGGGATCTCTTTCTCGCCGGTGATGTCGTACTTGCTGATGGATACTCTGGTCTTTGCGTTGTACAGAGCCACTTCATTGGCTGTGCCGTCTGCATTGACTGTAAATGTGATGTCCTTTGCTTTGTAGTAACCGTCCGGAGATGCTGCTTCCCGCAGGGTGTAGGTTTCTCCGGCAGTTAGTTTTGCAGTCAGAGTGTGTGCCTTGCCATCAGATGTCCATTCGTCTACCAGATCGCCGTTCTTGTCCAGCAGCTGTAATTTTGCTCCGGACAGCGGCTTGCTGTCAGCATCCAGCTTTTCCACGGTCACCCGTGTGGCAAGGTCGGTCATAGTGAGAATCTTTTTGCTGCCGTCTACCGGAACGACAAACGACTGATCCGCAGCTTTGCAGTAGCCTGCCGGTGCAGATACTTCGTGCAGCACATAGGTTGCACCAGCTGTCAGCTTGGCAGTCAGTACGTGTGCAGTGCCGTCAGTTGTCCACTGCTCCACTTCCTTGCCGTCCTTGTCCAGCAGCTGTAAAACTGCACCCTTCAGAGGTGTGCCGTCCTCGGTAGTCTTATTGATCTCTACCTTGGTGGTATCGTCCTTCATGGATACCTTTGTGACAGTGCCGTCCGGATTGACTACAAACGGCACGTCGTTGGAAACTACATAGCCATTGGGGGCTGCGGTTTCGTGGAGGATATACGATGCACCGGCAGTCAGTTTGCCGATGATCTCGTGTGCCTTGTCGGTGGATGTCCATTTCTCAATGGCATCGCCCTTGCGTGTGTAATTGCCGTTGGCATCTCTTTCCGCTGCGTACAGTTCCAGAGATGCTCCTGCCAGTTCCTTTTCACCGGTGATCTCATACTTGGTAAGAGATACCTTGGTGGTCAGGTCGGTCATGGTGAAGCTTTGCAGCTTGCCGTCTGTACCGACAACGATGGTCTGATCTGCTGCAACGCAGTAGCCTGCCGGTGCAGATACTTCATGCAAAGTATATGTCGCACCAGCCGTCAGCTTGGCGGTCAGGGTATGTGCCTTTCCGTCTGTTGTCCAGGCATCGACTTCTTTTCCGTCCTTATCCAGCAGCTGCATTTTTGCTCCGGAAAGGGGAAGTCCGTTTTCTGCCTTCTTGCTGATTTCTACCTTGGTGGTGTCATCTTTCATGATGACCTTCGTCACAGTGCCGTCTGCGTTGACTGTAAATTCAATGTCATTGGAAACCACATAGCCATTGGGTGCTGCGGTTTCGTGCAGAACGTAAGTCTGACCGGCAGTCAGCTTGGCGGTGATCATATGGGCTTCCTTGCCGGAAGTCCAGCTGTCCAGTGCATTGCCGCTGAGGTCACGCACTTCCAGTTTTGCACCTTCCAGTTCTGTGTCGCCGGTGATCGTTGTCTTGCTGATCTGTACCTTGGTAGACAGATTGGTCAGCTTGACACTGGTCAGACTGCCGTCTGCGTTGACGGTGAATTTCTGATCCGCAGCGATGCAGTAGCCGTCCGGAGCGGATACTTCGTGCAGCGTGTATTCTGCACCGGCGGTCAGGATCGCATCCATGCGATGAGTTGTGCCGTCGGTTGTCCACTGATCGATTTCTGTACCAGCTGCGTCCAGAAGCTGCAAGACTGCTCCGGACAGCGGCTTGCCGTCCTCGTCAACCTTGTCGATGCCGACCTTGGTTGCAACGTCCTGCATGGTGATGTTCTGCACCTTACCGTCCGTACCGACGGTAAACTGCTGATCTGCTGCCTTGGCGTACCCCTTGGGAGCAGATGCTTCTCGGAGGATATATGTCTGTCCGGCAATCAGTTTGCCGTAGATCTGATGCACACTGCCGTCTGTGATCCAGCTGTCCACCAGAGTTTCTTTGCCGTCTGCGTCTGTTGCAATGACCTGCAATGCTGCACCGCTCAGTGGCTTGCCGTTTTCATCGGTTTTCTGGATCTCGATCTTTGTCGCAAGATCGTACATACGAATCCACATTTCGCCGGATTCGTAGTCATCACTCTTGACAAATTCGCCCTTGTCATTCAGAGTGAAGTGAATGTCCTCAGCTACACAGTAACCGTCCGGTGCAGACACTTCGTGGAGGGTGTAGGTTTCGCCAGGTGTCAGTACCTTGCTGATCTGGTGCTGTGCGTTTTCCGTTGTCCATTCGTCCAAGACGTTTCCGTCTTTGTCGATGATCTGAAGCTTTGCTCCCGGCAGGAAGATAAGCTCCTGCCCAGCCGTCTGCTCCTGAATGTCGGAAAGCTTTCCGACAGTCAGACCAGTCTGCTTCACATCTTCCATGATCACACGCTGTCCAACTGTAAATTCCAGATCTTCGGAAAGGAAATATCCCTCCGGTGCGGATACCTCATGGAGAATGTAGGTTTCGTCCGGATTCAGAACGGCTCTCATTTCGTGTCGGGTGCCGTCTGTGGTCCATTCTTCGATGACATTGCCGCTCTTGTCCTTGACTTGCAGGACAGCACCAATGACATCGTGACCTCTATCGTCTGTTTTCAGAATGCCTGCCCATGTTGCATCGTCCACCATGCCGATGGATACGGTGTCTTTTCCTACGGTAAATTCCATATCCTCTGCGGTGTAGTAACCGGTGGGGGCTGCTGCTTCATGCAGAGTGTATGTTTTTCCATAGATCAGTTTTCCGTGGATCACATGAGTAGTGCCGTCTGTGATCCATTCCTCAACCACGTTTTTGTCGTTGTCCAGGATCTGCATCTTTGCACCGCTCAGCGGTTCTTCGCTGTCGTTATACTTGCTGATCTCGACCTGTGTAGCGTGGTCTACCATCTGCAATGTGATGGGATTGCCGTCCAGATCGGTCACGCTGCCGTCAGCCTGAATGGTAAAGTAGATGGGATCTGCCTTGATGTAACCGTCCGGTGCAGCGGATTCCCAGTACTCATACTTCTTTCCGACTGCCAGTTTTGCAGTTACGATGTGGCTGCTGCTGTCTGTTGTCCAGGAATCTACGGCAGAAGTGCTGCCCAGTTCCATGATCGACATCTTCGCACCGGAAAGGGCATTGCCGTCCTCATCGACCTTGAAAAATTCAATGGTTGTCGGGTGATTGACAATATCTTCGCCCAGCTGGACTTCTTCATTTGCCTTGTTGACTTTAACTGTAACCGGATAACTCTGATCCGAGAGGATATAGCCGTCCGGCGGTGTGATCTCGTGTACCACATACTTGCCGTTGGGAACGTCCTCAAAAGTGAATGAACCATCATCCCCGGAAACCGCAGTCATGCCGGTGTAGGTGTTCTCCAGTGTGAATTCTGTGGTATCCGGTGTGAACAGTCCGAGAACCGCTCCGGCAAGTCCGTTGCCGTCCTCGTCCACTTTCTTTCCGACGATGTTGCCGGGGTTTGTAGTATCGATCAGCGTTCCCATGCTGTAATCCGTCACGCTGCTGGAAATGTAGAAGGATCTGGTGATCAGACGATAGCCTTCATTGTCCTTGCAGCGGAGTTCTTGCAGCTTGTAGTTGCCGCAGAGCAATGCACCCTTGGTGCGGTCTGCCTTACTCTCATCGCCGAACCAGACACCGACCTGTGTGACAGATTCGTTTGTGATGGCATCTGGTACTTTCATATCGCCGTTTTCATCGGTGGATAAGAATTGCAGATAATCGTCCAGATAGTTCAGCCGTCCACGTCCAGACTTGGAGGAGAACTTACCATTCGCATCTGTCATGATGATATGCTTCTCACCAGTGTCTGTGTTGGTCAGCAGGAACGGAATGAATCTCAACGGCTTCTGTCCATCTGCACCCACGCCGATCTTATCAAAGCTGAGATCGCCACGAATGATGTCTTCCTTATATGTTCCGGTGTATTCCTGTTGGAATACATTAGAACCTTCTTCCTGGATCACTGCTTTTCCGTTCTGTTCCACAATGTGGAGTGTGCGGACAGTGCTGCTGAGTTTGTAGCCGGTAGGGGCTTTGGTTTCTTGGATCACCACTGTGCCGAGAGGTAAAACTGGTGTTCCAGATTTATTTGTAAACAACGGGGAACTTCCCGACTTCAAAAAGTTGCTATCAAGTCGTGCTTTACCGCTTTTGTCTGTTACCAAAGTCCATGTTCTAGCCGGATTGCCGCTTGCAGAAGTACCGGAATAATACTTCATGGTAAATTCCGCACCTGCCAGAGAAGCATTGCCCTGCGGGACTGCCTGTCCGGTTTCCGAATCCACCTTTTGAATTTTCAGTCGGGTCGGGTCAAAATGCGGTGCTTCCTTCTTTTCTGCCCACGGAATGACTACATAGGTGTTGTTCTTTGCCTTTCCGTAGATCTGATTGATGCTGTTGATCTCACCGGTGGTATTTCCATCACCATGGATCGGTCCGGACTGCCACCAACTGTCTGATTTGCCATCGCCCATATAGATGCCAATGTGATGATCGCTGGCAGAATGACTTAATCCTGTCAAACCGCTGCCGTAGGAAGCGTTGACGCACCAGATAATATCGCCCTTTTGCAGCACACCGCTGCTCAGCATTTCAGATTTTTTACTGAATTCGTAATAGTGGACGTTGTACTGGGTAATGAAGTTATACCATCTGCCGCCGCTCCAGCACTTTCTGGAAAATCCCTGAGAATTGAATCCGTTGGAATTCGGTACCCAGCTTCCGGTTTCAGTAATGCTTTTTCCGCTGCCCTGAGCTAAGCTGTTGGCAATGATATGCCAGACAAAACCGGTGCAGTTTGTACCGCCGGATGCTCCGATCTTGTATTGGTATCCTTCATTTCTCTGCCACAGATCACCCTTTGGAGATGCAGCATAGAGCCATGCGTTGTATGGTGTTCCGATATAGTTATTGGTTTTGGACTGTGCGTCCAGAAAAGCCTGCCACGTTTCCTGCGGTTCACGGTATTTTCCGCCGCCAGCTTTATTGATGGCTTCATTCAGATAAGTCGTTCCATGCAACTGTGCTGCCGATGCCTGAAATTCCGTTCCGGTCAGAATGCCGGAAGTCAGAACCATGACGGTGGCACAAAGCACGGTGAAACCACGTTTCAAGCTGCCTTTCAGCTTTGAAAGAAATTTCATGTTTTCTCCTTTCGGTTCAAATTCGGATGTTCGGATGCACTTGCTCTCACATGGGATTCATTCCTTTCCGTGGATTTCATACAAAAAAGACCGCCGAAGTGCATTCCGGCGGTCTTTCCTGTGGGATCTATACAAAAAGCCAGTGGCTTCTGTATGCAATGGATGCTTTCAGCCGCAGATTTGACAAGTATTTTGCCAACCTGATATACTGAAAGCATCCTTCTGTAAAGGAGGTGATCGTATGAAAAAAGACAACAACCTCAAAGTATTGAAACGGCTCCTGAAAAAGAAATATTTTACATTGATACTATTGATTTCCATTCATCTCTACATCGAAAAGAACTATGCGTTTTCTCAAGAAATTGTGTCATCTATCCTAACACGTTATCATATCACATTTTCCGATATATCATTTTTCAATGGTATCTGTTCTTCCGCAATTGCAATTCTCGCATACATTTTGATCATTTGGATGTCGTGCCTGCTCCTACTATCTTACAGTTTGTATTGCAAACGCCACTTTGTTCAAAAGAAACAGTTATCCAAAGTTGCTGCATTCGGAAAAAGCATTGCAGAAGTTTTGATCGTACTCTTTCTGTTGGAGTATTTCTTTACTCTGATCCTGATGTGTCAATGATTCATACCATCACAAAAGGCGTTTGAGAACTGGTATTTCTCAAACGCCTTTTCATCTATACAAAAAGCCAGGGCACTTTCTTGCGGAAGTTTCCTGGCTTTTGTATGCAAATATATATCAATCCTGTACCCAGACTTGTTCGTCATAAGCTGCCTTTATGATCTGGGTTTCATAATGTCCTTGAGCTGGGGTTTCTTCATACCATACTTCATAACTATAATGTGTATCATCACCTTTATCAAAAGCTGCATCATCATGTGCTACATATTCGTTATATGAAGAAAATCTTGCTCCACATCTGCATTGAATGATTTCTTTTTCTCCAGCCGGAGAATCTTCCACCCAAACCTGCTGTGTCACAGCTTCGTGGTGGATCGTTTCGTAGTGTCCCTTGGGAGCAGCTGCGGTGGTTTTCTTTACCGGAGTAGGAGATGCTGGCTTTGCTGTGGTAGCTTTGGGTTTGTCTACCACCGGTTCTGCTACAGCAGTACCTTTTTCCGGTTCTTTCTTGGCTTCCGCTGTGGCAGCCGTTGTTGTGGCTTCTGCCGTGGTACTCTCAGAGGTTTCCGTAGTTGTCTTTTTGGTGGTCGTGGTAGTTTCTGTGGTGGTTGTAGTTGCTTCTGTGGTGACGGTGGTCGTTGTCGTTGCCTTTGCTTCTGCGGTGCTGCTTTCTTCCGGCTCACTGCCGCAAGCGGAAAAAGCAAGTACCAGCATAGCAAGCATTCCTGCGATCACACCGGTTTTCCAGATCTTATTTTTGTTGGTTTTCATATGTCATTCCTCCCGTCTTGTATCCCGTACAAGTCAATCATCGTTTCTACCCTTATTGTACCTGTTTCGTATTTTTTTGTCAAATCTGCGATTGCAGATTTGGTGAATTTGGAATAATGTAAAGTAGATTTGATATTTCGCTTTACATTATTAGCTAAAAATGCTGTTCATGGTCTTTGCTGTAAACGGTTTTCTTTTTCTGAAATTGAAAAATCCACCTCGTATCCATCGTATTTCGATCCATTTTGAATCAGAATATAATGCGGTATGCATCGATATTGTTTTTCTTTGGTTTCCAGTAACGAGATCTCCTCATCAGAACAGTGGATTCCAAGGTATTGGAAAACGGAAAAAACTTCTAAGTCATCAGCATAAATATATTGAAGATGCTGACTTCTTGAGATGTATTCCAAATCAACAGAAATTTTTCGAATTCGGAATATGTGTTTTTTTGTAGTTTCAGCATCCATGAATACGAGTTCATGCCATTCGTTCAGTAAAAGTGGAGTATCATGAATGTCAGAAATCGATTTTATCTGTTGTATTCGCATTCCCATTCTGCTTCCTCCATTTGCGGAATCGTTCTCGATTCCTTTGTGTCAGTGACCAGTATGCGAACAAAATCACCAATGTGCCGAGGATCGACAAAATCTCTGCCAGTATCGTGGGCAATGATAAGATTTCGTAGAAGAGTTTTGCCCAAAGACCAAGACTTGCAATCGATATGACGAGCCAATCTGATTCAGACACCAATTCCGGATCAGAATATGTATTTCGTTTCATCTTCTTGTAACAGTCACAGTTTTTCTTGCAGTGATAACCGCAGCAGTTACAGCATCGTTCTTGTGTTTCCATATGCTTTTCACCGCCTTTCTTTGATCATGCGGTCATATTTTCTCTTTTTCGGACTGCGATTCGTCTTTTTCCAAAGAGGTACGCAGTGTCCGAGTCATCCTATGCAGTGTGTTGACTGCTTTTTCTCTCCGCCGGAACATCCTGCGAATGTCACAAATGACAAATGCGATCACGCCCACCAGAATTGCGATGGAAAGTACCAGCATACCGCACAGAGCCAGAAAGTCCGGTGTGATATATCGGGACAAGCTGGTCATCTGCGTGATCAGGATCACTGCGATCACCACAGCAAGAAAAATGTCTGTTGCGATCAATAGCTTTCTGAAACGCTTCATTGCCAAACACCTTCTCTCCGGATGGTTTCGCCCCATGTGGAAACGTGATGCAGTTCTTCTGCCAGCACACGTTCTTCCTCCTGTCTGGCAGATTCTCTTGCCAGTGTCTGAAAGTCGATCAGTTCATCGTAGCGAATGGCTTTTTCGATGCGGCTCATTTGCATTTCCTGCCTTTCTTTTCTGTAATTTTGCTTCGTTTCTTTCATTCCATTTCCGGTGCAATTCCCGTAGATCCACTACAATTGCTGCAACAATGAGGGCAATCAAGACTAGTGAAGCCAGTGCAATGCAAGTCAACGGGATAAAATCCGGAAAACGAACGGGATTTCCATAGAAATCAACCCACATTTCTCAAATCCTCCAGCCATTCCTGCACGGTTTCCGGTGTCAGCAGATAGAACTGCATCACGCTGTACAATGGTGCGTAGTGTGGTTCTCCGTGAACAGAAAACCGTTCTTTTCCGGTGATTTTCAGCATTCCTCTGTTCGCCAGCAGTTTCACATCAATGCCGGAGATCCCGAATTTTTGCTGGAACGAATACGAACTTACGCCCATTTGCTCACAGGCATCTGCAAGGCTTTCTACACCGATGGTTTCCATGAGAAATTCAGCAATCTCGTTTTTACTCCAAAAATTGCTGATTGGAACGTGGTTTTCTTCTGCCAGCCGGATCAGACCCGCCTTGGAAATACAGTTCTGGCTGCCACGATTTCTGGTGATCTGATGCAGCACATAGGATTCTGCGGTCGGGAATTGTTCCATGTATGTCATGTTTTACCTCCTATTCTTATTCCGGCACTTTGCCCCGCAAATATCCCCAAAAAACAATTCCGCACCTACTACGAGCAACTGTATGGAGGTTTTTGTGGAGAGGATATTTGCAGGGCAAAATGCCGGAAATCTGGCGTAATACTGGCATTTTCAAGTACGGATAGTCTGGGAATTCGATGATTGAAAGGAGTGCATAGGGGGTAACTATGCAATTTGAGGAATGCGACTATCCGCATTTGAAAATGCCAGTGTTGCTGCTGCTCTTATTTTTGCAACGCCCGACAGATCAGATCTGCCGCTGCTCTGGACGGTGCAGAAAAATCAAATTGTCTGCGGCAGGAAAGGCAAACAGCACGGTACCGATAGCCGCCGGAATATGTTACGCACATAGTCTTTTTGCCGCAGTACACGCAGGAAATGGTTTCTTTTCTCGCTGATTCCATGTTTTTTCACCTCGCTGATCAGCCTGGATTCTGGACAAGTGACATATACAAATCGGCGTTTGCGATAAACGATTCGTAAGCATCGGCGTTTTCGCTTCTGGGAATTGCGGACGCTGCTATACTGTCAGCTGCATGATACAGACAGGTCAGGAGATAGCTCCTGCGGTTTCGAATCTTGCGATCGACAATGTTTTTCAGCACTTCTGCGGTCTGATCTGCGGTCAAAGTCCGCAGTTTTTCCCGAACGGTTTCTGTCTGCATCTCTACGCCGCCGACTTTCAGCGTTTTCTTGGCAGTCTTTGCAACCCATGCCAAAATGGCAGCGATCTCTGCGATTGCCTTGCTGCCGAACCGCTTTGTTTTTTCCGATGTCACTTGTGTCTGAGCCTGTTCCAGCTTTTTCTCGTAGCTTGCTGTTGTGTCGTTCTTCGGCTCTGCCGAAAGATCAGAAAAAGGTAAGTTTGTTTGTGGTAAGTCTGATTCTATATAGCGAGTATGATTTTCATACCCGCAGGTATGATTTTCATACTCGACAAAATCGGTCACAGTCTGACAAGTTTCCTCGGTAACTGCTTCCTTCGGAATGTCATTGTAGAACCGCATCACATAGATCTTGGGGTGCTTTGCAATACCGCAGTCCTCCTTTTCGATCAGACCGGAATGCACCAATTCCTTGAACGTCTTGCTGACCTTCTGTCTGGCACACTGCAAAGTGTCCATCGCTTCATCCCAGGAAAAGTAGACAAATGCTCTGCCGTTCTTGTCCGTAAAGCGATCTGCATTTTTCAAGGAAAGATTGCTGCGGTCCAGCAAAAAGCAGTACAGGACTTTTGCTGCCAGAGAGAGTTCTTCCTTAAACCCAGCGGTCTTAAACAGCACCAGCGGCAATTTCATGTACTGCACGATTTCTGCTTCTGTTGGTGCATTCTTTTCTGTGATGTATTCCAGTGTCATTGTTCTTTCCTTACCTTTCTATATCGTTCTGATCAAGCACATTACTCTACATTGATGTGCTTGTACTTCAACATATCTTCGTTGCAATAGACGTAAAATTCGTCGGTATCATTCTTTTTTGCGATCATTCCCAGCTGGATCAGTTCCTCGTAGCACTTCTTGCTCTTTCCTGTTCCATATTGCAAAAGGTCTACGGCTTCTTCCAGCGGAAAAGACACATAGACCTCATCGTTTTCGTTGCAGAATTGCTTGCCCTCATGAAATGGGTTATTTGTCCAATCCAGTGTCCGGTTGAGCATAAAGCTGTACAGCACCTTTGCCCCCAGAGAAATGTTGTGATACTCTCGGTGGATATTGCTGTACATCAACGGCTCCGGAAAAGGAATCCAGCTGTGCTTTAGCTTTTCGGCGATCTCAGAAAATTCCTCAACAGCGAATTTTCGTGTCACGATCCAAAACGGCAGCGGCTTCTTTTCCGGAATGTTATTTACTCTAACTTTCATATTTTTTGCTCCTCTTTCTCACTCACAACTTCAACTCAAATAGAACGTTCCCATGGTTTTCGCTGGCGAACCGCCTCCTGCATATGGTCTGCAATTTCCTGTGCGTGCTGTTCTCGCAGAGAATCCGCATAAAATGCAATCGCTTTCCCAATAAAATCGGTAAAGTCTTTGTCTTTCCATTCTTCTGGTTTCAGATATGCCGGTATCTGTTCCATAAGATCTTTTTTTCGGGGAACATACCGAATGTGTTCGATTTGATTCGGTTTCTCGACTTCCATGATGTCTACGATGGCATTCACATCTAATGTCCCTGCTGCAGATAATTTTTTCATAGCGATTGCCTGTGCTTTGTTCGGATAGTGTTCAAATGCGGTAAGTTCCAACTCATCCCAGACATCATTCTGTTCTTTTTCCGTGAGATAGGATAACTCTGCACCTGTGATTACACCAATCTTTCCATCGTCAATCAGTTTTTGTAACTCTGGAATCAAATAGGACAATCGAATGTAGTTCTGAACTTGCCGTCCTTTCATGCCATTTTTTTGTCCAATAAGTTCTCTTGATCTGACGTATGTTCCAACTCCATTCGAATTTCTTTTTTCAATACGATCCCTCGCTTCCATTTCCATACGAAAAGCATTTCCTCTTTCGCACGGGAGAATATTTTCTCTGGTCAGCAAGTTACTCTCTGTCATAGCAACAATGGCTTCGTCCATGCTCATGTTGTGGATACGGATCTCTAGCCGGTGATCTTCCGGAAAGATCTGTCTGGCAACATGAGTTCTGCGGTGTCCGGCAACGATGTAAAAGGTATCTTCTCCACGTTCGTTCTTCTCTCCGGTGCGGATCACCTCAATGGGTGTCCGGATTCCGGAGTTCATGATGGACTCTTTCAGCTTGCTCATGTCCTCATCGTCCCGCACATGAAACGGGTGATTGGGGAACGTCACCAGCTGACGGGGATAGATCATCAGCCGTTCTGGCATAGCTGCTTCATCACGCTGTTCCTGGGTGGTGATGATCTGGGCAAATTTTTCTTCCTGTATGGGGCTGTCCTGCATAATTTCGCCCAGTGCAGAACGCAGATTTTTTCTTGTTACGGGCATTTTTTTCGGTTCTCCTTTCAATCAACCAGTAAAAACGGCATCTACAAAATTGCAGATGCCGTTTTTACCGTTCTATGATAATCATATTTTTTCCATCGCCATGACTTCCTGCACCAACGCTTCAAATGCCTGACTGCCTTTTCCGTTTCGATCTTCTCGGAAGATAGACACACCATTCAGAGATGCGTCCTGAAAGCGGACTGCCTTAGGAATCACGGTGTCCAGTACGCCAAAATTAGAATACTGTTCTCGGAGCATTTCGATCAGTGCCTTGCTGGTCACCACTCGGCTCTCCACCATGGTGAACAGAATGCCGTCCAGTGTCAGATTCGGATTCAGTCCACGCCGCACCTGAGAAATGGTATGCAGCAGCTGGGTCAGACCTTTGGTCGACAGGAACTGTGCCTGTGTCGGGATCAGTACATCTGTTGCTGCTGTCAAGGCGTTCTGTACCAGAATACCCAGTGTCGGCAAACAGTCGATCAGAATGTAGTCATAGTCTTGCTGTACAAAATCAATGTACCGCTTCAGGTGAGATTCCCGACACATACTGCTCATGAGAGCCATTTCTGTGCCGGACAGCATGATGTCACAAGGCATCAGATCGACTCCTTCCTCACTGTGCAGAATTCCATAGGACGGTTCTGTCGGCAGCTTGTCGTCCAGCAGCATTGCATAGATATTGGAAAGCGTTACTGACAGATTGTCGGAGTTCTTCCAGCCCAGTGCAGCAGTCAGACTGCCCTGTGGGTCGCTGTCAATCAGCAGGACACGTTTGCCGGTATTGGCAAGTCCTACGCCAAGGTTCAGTGCGGTCGTGGTCTTTCCCACGCCGCCTTTCTGGTTCGTCAGTGCGATTACTCTACAGTTGCTCATAGTAGGTTCTCCCTTAATGTGTATTTTGTATTCCCCGAAGGGTGGTGGGCTGGATACGCTCCAGCGGGCGGTGGCGAAACATATATCTTTGATTTAGTCGATTTCAATTTGATTTTTTCGATGCTTTTGCGGCACAGCAGGTTCGGTTGCATTTCCGAAATTGGTTTCAGCATAATCTACAGCTTCCTTACCTGCAAATGCAATTGCTGCACTTTTACTCATCAATTCACGAGTACGAAAATCGTATTCTTCTGTGTGAAGCCATTTTTCTGCATCCTCCAGATTCGTGAATTTTTGAATCCGATTGAAATCGAATTTGCCAAACTCAAATTTGTATGATACGCCATAGATAAAACCGTTTTTCTCAATATATTTTTCAGGATTCATATACTCACCTCCTTTACTGATCTTTTTTTACACTCTATCTCGACAAGACAAACAAATTTTATGATGTTCTCTTACGGTCTTTCCATTTAAAGAGTACAGTCTTTCTTTTTCGTTTTTACAAGGTCTTTCAAAAAACTCTCCGTTCCAGAGTTTCCCGTAAGCTTTTCCGTTCTGAAATTTCCAGTCACAATAAAATGCACAAAATCCATCTACCCCATAGCATCTGTGCAGTTTGATAATTCCGGTGGGGGTAAGTCCGATTTCTCTTGTCATTCTCCCATCTTCTTTAAGCGGGTCAGAGCACACCCATTCAAGGGCTTCGAGAAAATCCTCCCTTGTAATTGTGGAATGTTCTCTCCAATTGTTAAAGATACGGCTTTCACCGGCAAGAACGGTTTTCTTTTTGGTTTCAAAAAAATGATTGTTTTCGAGTGCATAACGATTGATGTCATTCACAATAATCTTCCTCCTCATTGGACTCCCATTCGCTGATGATGTAATCTGCTCGTTCATCATAGTTATTTTCCAGTTCATCTAAGCAATCCGCATATGCTTCATGCAGCTTTTTCATCAAGTTTTCATCTGATTTGATAAATGCTGTAACTTCGTCGTACTCCACATCTTCCACATCAGCATCAAAATATTTAGCAGTTTTTTGGATCAGCTTTTCTTTTTGAATTCCTACCGCATCAGCCAGATCGCCCAAATTGTCAAAAATGTCAAAATCAGTTTCGTAATGTTCGCGGTCTGTATAAATGGTGTAGTGGTCATCATTGAGCCACGAGTTGCCGCCTACATTGATAAAGGTGTCCAATTCAGCGGTCTGTTTTTCTTTATCGTAGTACAGATACACATCGGTATTATAGCGGTTCAGTTCCAGATCAAATTTTTTGAGCATCTCAGCCAGCTTTGCTACGATTGCTTCCCGATTTTTCAGTGTTCTCATTTGTTTGCCCTCCTGTTTGTACTTTCAATCATCGTTTTTCCCTCAGCGAATAAAAAAGCCATCTGAAAATTGAAACTGTCCGTTTTATCTTTTTCAGATGGCATTTTTTGTATGGAATTCACAGTTTAGAAAAGGTGGCACTGAGTGCCACATAGGTGTAAAACGTAAAATCCATCCGCTTTGCAGCAGATACATCGGAATGTACCCACTGCAAAACAGATGGACTGTTTTGTGATATTTGCAGTGTTACGAAAATTTCTCAGAATGCTGTACGCATTTGATTCTTCCCGAAACTGCGTCGTTTTCGCCTACCCCAACATTTGCAAAAGAGCCAAATTTTATTGAAAAGACTAATGTTTCAGAAGATATTATTCCTTGTATATCATTGACTTTAACTATAGCAGATTTTGCTGTAATAGTAACTGATATTTATAGAAAATTTCTCACTTATTTCCAGGAGAGCGTATCTTTATCGTATAATAATGTAAAGGATCTAATTTCTCATAAGCCTTCTATTGTTTGTGATTATCATGAAGATTTTAAAGGATATATTATATATGATTATGATATTGATGAAAACAGATTGCATGTTTTTAATCCCAAACAAGACCCAAATAATATGATTAACGAGTATATAAAACGAAGTGCTAGTATCTATGAGAATGAAAAAAACGAACATGATAAGCTATTTCATTGTTTGAAATATGTTGATAGCATCAAGCTTAAATAGCAATAAGAAATCAAAAATTTAAATAAAGTTATTCAATTATCTGGATTGGAATAAATCATGTAAGAGTTCTATAAAACGCTCCAAAGGAAAGCTGATTATCATTGACAACGCTGATATCCTCTTAGATGATGCAATGCGGAGTTACATTGTTCTTGACGGAAACAACCAATATATCATTATCGGAAGAAATCCTACTGGATTGCTTTTAAACATAGATGAAGTCTACGAACTACAGAACGAGAATGTCGATGGTATAACGTTGTTTACCTTAAAAAAGAGTTTTTAATCTGGTTTGGAAAATGCTCTGCTGCTTAACATCCCCATACGATGTGCTATATAAAAGCGATCCAAAGTAGAACATGAAGACTTCATCTACAACAATTTTTTAAAGATCTTGATAGCGAAAAACCACGCATCTGCGTGGTGTCGCACTTCCGAAATCTTGAAAATACGCAAAAAAAGATAGTCACGCATCGCCTCCACCACGAAGAAATGCGTATTTTTAAAGTAAGAAAACGCAGCGAAAAAAGCCGTAGATACGTAATTACACGTATTTACGGCTTTTTGTTTTCTCAGAAATATGCACTTTTGTTCAATGCGGGGTCAGAAGGAACAATATCCGACGCATTTTTTGTCGCTGTGTTTTGAAATTCACTTGTGAAAAAATAGTGCGACAGTGCGACAGAAAAACATTACTGTATTACGGTTTTCCTGTAGATTCCTGTTATTTCGGTAAATTCCTGTTGTTTCCAGTGCTTTTTTGGCTGTGTCCTAAGCTTGAGATTCTCTCTTTTCCGAAGAAACTGTGCGACAATGCGACAGCTGTTTTACCATGCAAAATTTTCTAAAAATAAAATACGTAGGTGCAGCATGGGGTTACTCTGAAAATGCAGTAAAGCCCGTATCAACCCCCAACCTCAAATATATATTATAATTCCGGTAAGGTAAATTCT
>OGOY01000285.1_pt1 | contig 67353 bp, 56 predicted proteins | sample 1552811 | NCBI WGS metagenome assembly OGOY01 (sample SAMEA2580132, study PRJEB22360) | human gut metagenome | biome: human gut; feature: human-associated habitat; material: faeces | place: Denmark | collected 2008/2010 | reverse complement strand
AATAAGGGTGATTTCACAATTATAATGACAAAAGATTCAATAGAAAATAATAATAAAATTACAATGCAATAAATGTATTTATTTTATTCATAATATTTATCTCCTAAAATTACTATTTGATTTCTTTCCGCAAGCCTCAAAGCGATATGAGGGCAAAATCATGATAGCATATTCTTTTGCATCTGCCGTATGGCAGGTGCTTTTTCTTGTTCATAAAAGAGCTATATGATAAAATTTATAGTATTAGAGGATAATGGAGGAAAAAGAAAATGGTCGATACAAAAAAAGAGCAGGAACGTGATGAATTGCATCGGGCAATATGGGCAATAGCAGATGAATTAAGAGGTGCTGTTGATGGATGGGACTTTAAAAACTATGTTCTTGGGACAATGTTTTATCGTTATATCTCTGAAAATTTATGCAATTATATAAATAGTGGTGAAATTGAAGCGGGAAATACAGATTTTGATTATGCAAAAATGTCAGATGAGGAAGCAGAAGAAGCGAGAGAAGGATTAGTGGAAGAAAAAGGATTTTTTATTCTTCCAAGTGAATTATTCTGTAATGTTCGTTCTAAGGCAGCAGATGATGAAAATTTAAATGAAACATTAGAACAGGTATTCCGCAATATTGAAGAATCAGCCAAGGGAAGTGAATCAGAAAGTGATTTTGAAGGCTTGTTTGACGATTATGATGTGAATAATAACAAATTAGGGTCAACAGTAGCAAAAAGAAATGAAAAGTTAGTAAAGTTATTAAATGGTGTAGGTGAAATGAATCTTGGAGATGTAAAAGAACATTCTATAGATACATTTGGAGATGCCTATGAATATTTAATGACAATGTATGCATCCAATGCAGGAAAATCAGGTGGAGAATTTTTTACACCAGCAGATGTTTCAGAATTATTAACAAGGCTTGGAACTGTAGGGAAAACAGAAATTAATAAAGTATATGATCCAGCATGCGGAAGTGGATCATTACTATTAAAAGCAGAGAAAGTTCTTGGAAAAGAAGCAATTAGAAATGGATTCTATGGACAAGAAATTAACATTACGACATACAACTTATGTCGAATCAATATGTTTTTACATGATATAGAATTTGATAAATTTAATATTGCTTGCGAGGACACACTAACAAGCCCTCAACATTGGGATGATGAACCATTCGAATTGATTGTTTCCAATCCACCATATTCAATTAAATGGGCAGGGAAAGATGATTCACTGTTGATTAATGATCCTCGTTTTGCACCAGCTGGGGTTTTGGCACCAAAAGGAAAAGCAGATATGGCTTTTATTATGCATAGTTTATCATGGCTGGCAGCAAATGGAACAGCAGCGATTGTTTGTTTTCCAGGAATTATGTATCGTGGCGGAGCAGAACAGAAGATTCGAAAATATTTGGTGGAAAATAATTATGTAGATTGTATTATTCAGTTGCCAGGTAATTTGTTTTTTGGAACTTCCATTGCAACCTGTATTATGGTCATGAAGAAAAATAAGACAGATAATGATGTATTATTTATTGATGCGACAAAGGAATGTATCAAAGTTACAAATAATAATAAATTGACAGAAGAAAATATTGATCGGATTGTAAGTGTCTTTACAAAGCGAGAAGAAGTAAAACATTTGGCATATGTAGCAGCATGTGAGGAAATAGCTGAGAATGATTATAATTTATCAGTGTCTACATATGTTGAACCTGAAGATACGAGAGAAAAAATAGATATTGTGAAATTGAATGCAGAAATTAAAGAAATAGTAGTTCGTGAACAGGTACTTCGTGATGAAATTGATAAAATCATTGCAGAAATCGAGGTGGATGCATGAGTAGGTTAGATGAACTAATTGCAAAATTTTGTCCTAATGGTGTGAAGTATAGAGAATTAAAGGATATATTGATAATCAAAAATGGTAAAGATTATAAGAATCTTACAGAAGGTAAATATCCTGTATATGGCTCAGGTGGAATTATGACATATGTGTCAAGTTATGTATATGACAAACCATCCGTATTGATTCCAAGAAAAGGATCTATTGATAAATTATATTATGTGGAAGAACCATTTTGGAATGTGGATACAATATTTTATACAGAAATTGATGAAGAAAAAGTGATTCCAAGATATGTATATTTTTGTTTGCAGAAAGAACATTTAGAACAATATAATACGGCTGGTGGTGTACCAAGTTTAACGCAAAAGGTGCTTAATAGGGTTAAGTTGCCTGTACCTCCTCTGGAGGTACAACGTGAAATAGTCCATATTTTGGACTCTTTCACGTTACTTACAGCCGAGCTTACAGCCGAGCTTACAGCTCGAAGGAAACAGTATGAATTTTATAGAAATAAATTACTTTCTCAAAATAAAAAATATGCAATGAAACCACTTTCTGAATTAGGAGAATGGTCAGGAGGAAAAACACCTTCTACGGCAGAAAGAAAATTTTGGGAAGATGGTGTCATACCATGGATTTCATCAAAAGATATGAAAGTTTCAACATTAGAAGATACGCAAAATCATATTACACAAAAAGCAGTAAAAGAAGCATCTATGAAAGTTTATCCGCCTAATAGTATTGCAATAGTGACACGTTCTGGAATTTTAAAGCATACATTTCCAGTTGCATATGTGCCTTTTGAAACAACGGTAAATCAAGATATTAAAATTCTTGTTGTAAATCATGAGATTCTGCCAAGATATGCTTTTCATGTGATACAAGGTAAAGGAAAAGATATTTTATTAAAAACAAAAAAACAGGGCGGAACAGTAGATTCTTTAGATTTTCAAAAAGTATTAGCATATAAGGTTCCTGTTCCACCTAAGGATATACAAAAAAGATTAGTTAAAGTATTAGATAATTTTGAATCTATTTGTAATGATCTAAATATAGGTTTACCAGCTGAAATCAAAGCAAGACAAAAACAATATGAATATTATCGCGATTTACTCTTGACATTCGCAGAAAAAGGTAACACGATTGTGACAGACAGACAGACAGACAGACAGACAGACAGACAGACAGACAGACAGAGCTGAATGTAATTAAACTTTTACAATATGTTTTTGGATATGCTGTTGTAAAATTAGATGATATCGTTGATTTCAGAAATGGAAAAGGACACGAAAAAAATATTATTGACAACGGAAAATATATTGTTGTAAATTCCAAATTTGTATCTACAAATGGAGAAGTAAAAAAATATTCAGATCAACAGATTTGTCCATTGTATAAAAATGATATTCTTATGGTCATGAGTGATTTACCAAATGGGCGTGCATTAGCAAAATGTTATTTGGTAGAGGAAAATGACAAGTATACATTAAATCAACGAATTGGAGCTTTTACTGTAAATAGAACACATTTAATAAGTACCAAATATTTGTATTATGTTTTAAATCGAAACAGACAACTTTTAAGATACGATAATGGAGCAGATCAAACAAACTTGCGAAAAAATGATATTTTAAATATTTCAATAGCTATTCCAACAATAGAGGAACAACAAAAGATTACAGATATTTTAGATCGTTTTGACAGCATTTGTAATGATTTATCCATAGGACTTCCGGCTGAAATAGAAGCACGTAAAAAACAATATGAATATTATCGAGATAAACTGCTAACCTTTAAAGAATTGCAAAAGTAAGGAGATGAGTATGTGCCATATTTTAATATTGTAGCTGAAACATCAGAAAATACGGTTGTTACAGAATATGAACCAGTTAAAAAACGTTCGGACAGTTATCAAAGTGAGGCTGAACTGGAACAAGAATTTATTCGAATGTTATGTGAACAAGGATATGAATATTTATCAATTCATACAGAAAATGACTTGATTTTAAATCTTCGTAATAAACTAGAGGAATTAAATGATTATCATTTTTCTGATACAGAATGGCAGCAGTTTTTCAAAGATAATATTGCGAATCCAAATGAGCATATTGTAGAGAAAACACGTAAGATTCAAGAAGATAATGTTCAAGTGTTGATTCGCGATAATGGTTCAACTAAAAATATAATGCTCATAGATAAAACAAATATCCACAATAATAAGCTGCAGGTTATAAACCAGTATAAGATTGGAATGGAAGAAGGAGCCAAACATAATAACCGATATGATGTAACAATTTTAGTAAATGGATTTCCATTGATTCATATTGAACTAAAGCGAAGAGGCGTAAAAATTAGAGAGGCATTTAATCAGATCAATCGTTATCAGAGAGAATCTTTTGGAGCTGGAAGTGGATTATATGAGTATGTTCAGATTTTTGTGATTTCTAATGGTACAAATACAAAATATTATTCGAATAGTACAAGACAGAATGCACAAAAAGAACAAGAAAAAAGAGGTGCAAGCAGAACCAAAACTAGCAATAGTTTTGAGTTTACATGTTTTTGGGCGGATGCTAATAATCGGGTGATTACGGATCTTGTTGATTTTACGAAAACATTCTTTGCAAAACATACAATTTTAAATATCCTTACAAAATATTGTATTTTTACATCCGAAAATATGTTAATGGTAATGCGTCCATATCAGATTACAGCAACGGAACGCATCCTTAATCGTATTGAAATAGCGAATAATTATAAAAAATATGGAAGTATAGAAGGCGGTGGATACATTTGGCATACAACAGGATCAGGTAAGACATTGACATCTTTCAAAACCGCCAGATTGGCAACAAAGCTTCCATATATTGATAAAGTATTATTTGTAGTGGATCGTAAGGATTTAGATTATCAGACAATGAAGGAATATGATCGATTTGAAAAGGGAGCTGCGAATAGTAATACATCAACTAGAATATTAAAACGTCAACTGGAAGATCCGAATACTAGTATTATAATTACAACGATTCAAAAATTAGCAACCTTTATAAAAAAGAATCCAGATCATGAAGTATATAAAGAACATATAGTCATTATCTTTGATGAATGCCATCGAAGTCAGTTTGGAGATATGCATACAGCAATTGTAAAAAATTTTAAAAGGTATCATTTGTTCGGGTTTACAGGTACACCAATATTTTCGGTTAATTCCGGAAAAGCAAAGAGTACAGGATTTTTCACAACGGCACAGACGTTTGGAGATCAACTTCATAGTTATACAATCGTTGATGCGATTAATGATAAAAATGTTCTTCCATTTCGAGTAGACTATATTAAAACCATGGATATGGATGAAGAAATTACAGATGAAATGGTATGGGACATTAATCGTGAAAAAGTTATGATGGCACAGGAACGTATTCAGCTTGTTACACAATATATACTGGAACATTTTGATCAGAAGACCTACCGTGGAGATAAAACATACATATATAATAGACTGATGAATGTGGAAGAAGTAGCCTCTGCTAAGCGTGATGAGGTAGAAGAAATTAAGGAAAAACAGAGAATTAGTGGATTTAATTCTATATTTGCAGTATCAAGTGTACCAATGGCAAAATTGTATTACCAAGAATTTAAAAAGCAAATGAAAGAAGATCCAACAAAAAGATTACGAGTGGCGACGATTTTTAGTTATGCTGCAAATGAAGAAGAATCCGATGGAATTTTATATGAAGAAAATTCAGAAGATACTTCTGCACTTGACCAATCATCTAGAGATTTCTTGGAACAAGCTATAGATGATTATAATAAAATATTTCAGACGAATTATGATACATCGAGTGACAAGTTCCAAAATTATTATAAAGATGTATCGTTACGTATGAAAAATAAGGAATTAGATATTTTAATTGTAGTAAATATGTTCCTTACAGGTTTCGATGCAACAACGTTAAATACACTTTGGGTAGATAAAAATCTAAAAATGCATGGTTTGATACAGGCATTTTCACGTACAAATCGAATTTTGAATTCTATAAAGACATTTGGAAATATTGTGTGTTTTCGGAATCTGCAAAAAAGAGTAGATAGTGCGATTTCATTATTTGGTGATAAAAATGCTGGAGGAATTGTATTATTGAAAAGTTTCAAAGATTATTATTATGGTTATGAATCTGTAGATGGTAAACCGATGCCAGGATATATGGAAATGATAGAAAATTTAAATAATGATTTTCCATTATCAGAACCACAGATTATTGGAGAACAAAATCAGAAAGATTTTATTGCATTATTTGGTGCAATTTTACGTATGAGAAATCTACTGTTGTCATTTGACGAATTTAAAGGAAATGAGTTAATTTCAGAACGTGATTTACAAGATTATCTAGGACGTTATCAGGATTTAAGAGATGAGTGGAAGAGGAAACGTCAGGAAAGTACAGATATTACAGATGATGTAGTGTTTGAGATTGAATTGATCAAACAGATTGAGATTAATATCGACTATATTCTTATGCTTGTCAAGAAATATCATGATACACATTGTAAAGATAAAGAAGTTTTGATAACAATTAATAAGGCAATAGATGCAAGTCCAGAACTACGCAGTAAGAAACAATTGATTGAGAACTTTATTTCGGGAATCAATGATGTAGATGATGTTATGGATGAGTGGCACAGCTATGTTGCAAAACAACGGAAACAAGATCTTGATACAATTATCACAGAAGAAAGATTAAAACCAGAAGATACTCGCAAGTTTATGGAAAATGCGTTTAGAGACGGAGAAATTAAAACAGTAGGAACAGATATTGACAAATTGATGCCGCCAATATCACGTTTTGGTGGAGGAGGGAGAACAAAAAAGAAACAAAATGTTATTGATAGATTAAAAGCATTTTTTGAAAAATACTTTGGTATCGGTGGTTCATCAACATTTACAGAGGAAAATCAAGAGAAAGTCACATATGATATTGAAGATATGACAGAATTACAAATGGTAGCGGATAATACATATGAAAAGAAATTATAGGTGATAAAAAGTAGGCTGATACATAGATGTATGTGTACCAGTCTATTTTTTTGTCGTATATATTGGCTATGGTAGATAAAATGAGTATTGAAAATATAGTATAAGTTGACTTGAATAAATAAAATGACAGAATAAGAATATAAATAGGACAAGAATTTATAGTCTAAAATAAATATTAGATTATAATTGTAATGTCAAAAGCAAGTTATGATTGTAAGCGAAATTACATATTTAATTTGTGAAAAGAGTTAAGTGAAAATAAGAAAGGGAAAAATAATGATAAGATATACAAACGAATTTTTAACTGATGGGGATATTACAATTGAAAGAGTGGCTAATCGGTTAAAATTGATTTCAGAAGGAATAAAAAATAGCAATAAATTAAATCTTTGTGATATTAATGTTATCTGCGAAGAAATTTTTGGAAAAATTCTAAATACATTATATGGATATGAACTTGTTACAATTGGTGTGCAAGGGAAGCCACATTATGTTGCCATTGATTTGGTGGACAAGAAAAATAAAGTTGCTTATCAAGTTACATCAACAGTACGTAGAAGTAAAATTGAAGGTACCACAGAGAAATTTGTAAAAAATAAATTGTATAAAGATATAGATGAATTGTATATTCTGATATTGAATGATGATCCTCATAAATATCGGAACGACAATAATGAAATAGATATAAAAACAACGAAAAAGTTTACTATAAAAAATAATGTAATTAATTTTGAAAAATTAATTACTGAGATAGAAACAAAAAGTAAAAATAATCCGAAGTTATTAACGAAAATTTATGGATATGTAAATATGGTTTTCGAAACGGGAAGATTGTCTTGGGAAAGTATTATTTCTAAGACAAACGAATTATCACAAGAAAATATCTATAATACGAAGGAATATTATACGTGGAAAAAGGGATTTGGGGATGTTAGTTTATTTGCTTTTATTCCAAAAAGTTATAAAGAGAAACTTTCATGCGTAGTGGAATTTAGAAAATACAATATTGAAGGCGCAATTATTTCTATAGATCAAGAAAAATTACTTAAAGATTATTTTGTTACAAAAGAGGTATTTCAAAATAAGCATATTATTGGAAGAGAAACATTAGATGATGATAGTTGGATTGAAATTGAAAATATTAGAATGAAAATAAATGCATATTCTGCATACCATTTATATTGCCTTTTTAATGATCTGCATAATGTCTATAAAGAAGCACAAATTGAAATTAACAAGATTATGGGGACAGAAGGTTTAGCAGAGAAGAATGGAAAATACTTAATTGCAAACGTTTCAAAAGAGCAATGGTTTAGAATAATTGAGTTTGCACAAAAGCATGATTGCTATAGCTATAATGAAAATGGAGATGAGGAATGGAATATATTTGATAATAAATCGGTCATTGATTTCTTTTATCTATCTCCATATTTTTATGGAAATAAAGATAAAGGTATTATACATGCTGAGATTAGAGTGGAATTTTTGTACAATGATACTGTAAATGTTTTTTGGATTCCAGGATACAAAGATACTTCTTATAATTGTATGGAGTATTTTGATAATGTAGTTAAATGGAAAGCGGATTATACTAAAGAATGGTTTTGGAATGCTCTAATACCTAAAATTAGAGAAGATGAAAAAGAAGTTAAAAATAAAGCATATGAAAATAGTTTTTTTAAAAAAGTAGTAGGAATAAAAAATAAAATCAAAAAATTTTTAGCTTAGATATGAATAAAAAGATTTGGGGAGAGGAAAAGTGTTATGTATACAGCAAATCAGATTTTGAAAAAGGATGGTTTATCATTAGAAATTTTGTATAAACTTTCATACCAATCAAAATTAGGAATAAATTTAAAAAAGAATCTTCACTATTTTGAGAAAAACAGTTTGTTTCAGGAATTAATTTGTGTGAATGAATGGTATGATAGTTTATAATTTATTATATAATATTGCAACAGATTATCGGGTAAAAAGTATTCAGTTAGCTTTCTTTAAATATAATAGATATTATCCTGATCATCAAACAAGAAAGGTATTTGATGATTTATTGGGATTTCGTACATTATGTGATAATTACGAAGAAATATTAAAATTGAAATCATATGAACATATTCGAATTGCAGATATGTCAAAAGGGAAAGCAAATGATGATGGTTATAGAGGTGTACATGTTTATTACCAAGCAAGTAATTATCATTATCCAATAGAAATTCAGTATAATACATTTTATGATCGTCAATTAAATAATTGGTTGCATAAGTATGTATATAAGCGTAAGTATGAGAATACGATAGGCTATCTATTGCGAAAAGAATATGAGAATGGTAAAATAAAAACGGAAAGTGAATTTAAGGAGCTTCCTGTATAATAAAAAACGTGGATGTTGAAAATTGAAAATACCTCAGAGTACAATAAGACTACTGACTGGCAGGTTAGTAAAAATCTTATTGAACAAAGAGGTATCTATAATGAAGTCTAACACACAGAATGCAAAAATTGAAGCTATTACAGAAAATACTTTGATGAAAAAGATTTGATTTCTTTTGGACTGGCAAATGAACAAGGGTATCTTACAAATGCAGGTGCATTGATTGTCGATGAAAGTCCTACCATGTGTTCAAGATTATTTTGCACAAGATGGAATGGATTAAATAAAAGAGGTGGAATTATTGATGCATTCGATGATGCAGAATATTCAGGAAGCGTTATATCATTAATAGATAATGGAGAGGCATTTATTAAACGAAATGCGAAGAAGATGTGGCGAAAAACAGCGAATTCAAGAGAAGAAATGCCGGAATATGTAGAACGTAGTTATCATGAAGCGTTAGTAAATGCGATAGCACATCGTGATTATTTGATTTATGGAAGTGAAGTTCATATTGATATTTTTGATGACAGAATGGAAATTTATTCTCTGGGTGGAATGCCAGATGGTTCAGTGATTCAAGAAAGAGATCCGTTAATGGTACCTTCGACTAGAAGAAATCCTGTATTGGCAGATATATTTAATCGGCTTGGTTATATGGAACGAAAGGGAAGTGGTTTTGGGAAAATAATTGGTGGATATGAATTTCAGATTAATTATGATGAGAGTAAGAAGCCATCATTTCGATCAGATAGATATCAGTTTACTGTGATAATGCCAAATTTGAATTATGATGTCCCTCAAGATCTAATGGATGTACAGATTATAAAATTGATAAGAAATGATAAGAAGATAAGTACAGAAAAGATAGCAGATGTATTAGGTGTAAGTACTAAAACGGTTAAGCGTCATATAAAGAAAATGAACAATGTAAGATATGTTGGAAGCGGATATAGTGGATATTGGGAAATTAAAGTGGAAAAATAGTTTCTATTAAAGAGAAGAGAATCCTTCAGAGCAAAATACTCTGAAGGGTTTCTTTATTATAGAGGAAATACAGATTATATGATAAAATAAAACGAAAAACAAAATCAAAGAGGTAAATACTATGAATATATACGAATTAAAACAAAGAACTAATATATTATCACAGCTTCTGGAAATCTGGGAAGATTCCGTCCGTGCAACACATCATTTTCTTTCCGATGCAGAAGTAAACCAAATTAAAAAATATGTTCCACAGGCACTAACGGGAGTAAAACATCTCATTGTTGCAGAAAATGAAATCGGAATCCCAGTTGCATTCATGGGAACACAAGACCACCGCTTGGAAATGCTGTTCATTTCTTCAAAAGAAAGAGGAAAAGGAATCGGAAAGCAGCTATTAAGATATGGAATTGAAAACTACGAGATCAAAGAAGTAACTGTCAATGAACAAAATCCAAAAGCCATTGGATTTTATGAACATATGGGATTTACGACATACAAAAGAACAGACCATGATGAAGAAGGAAATCCATATCCGCTTTTATATATGAAACGAAAGTGATAAGTAAGGAAAAAAGATTATGATCAGAAAATTAGAAAAAACAGATGTAGATAAAGTTGCAAATCTATGGTTAGAAGCAAATCTAACAGCACATGATTTTATTTCAGAAAAATATTGGAAAGATCATTTTAACATGGTAAAAGAACAACTTTTGCAAGCAGAAGTATATATATATGAAGATTGCCAAAACATAAGTGGATTTATAGGGATAACTGATGAATATGTAGAGGGGATTTTTGTTTCTGAAAAAATGAGATCACAAGGAATCGGTAAACAGTTATTGGATTTTGTAAAAGATAAAAAAAGTAAGTTATATTTGAATGTATATCAGAAAAATATAAGAGCCGTACAGTTTTATCAGAGAGAAGATTTTGAAATTGATTGCGAAAGTATAGATGAAGATACGAGAGAAAGGGATTATGAGATGATATGGAAGGAAATTTAACAAAAGGACCAATTTTAAAAACACTAACGAAACTTGCGGTGCCGATCATGGCATCGTCATTTTTAGGAACATTATACAACATTACAGACATGGCATGGATTGGACTTCTTGGATCAAAAGCAGTTGCTGGAGTTGGTGTCGGAGGCATGTTTACGTGGTTTTCACAAGGGTTAGCTTCGATGTCGAGAATGGGAGGACAGGTACAGGTAGCACAATGCATTGGACGAGGAGACAAAGAAGAAGCCCATAAGTATGCACAGACAGCAGTTCAGCTGGCAACGCTTATGGGACTTTTATTTGCAGCAGTGATGTTACTGTTTTTGCATCCGCTGGTAGGATTCTTTCAGCTACAAGATCCAGAGGCATTGCAGGCAGCATTATCTTACACAAAAATAGCCTGTGGATTGATTGTGTTTTCATTTTTGACACTCACTTTAACTGGAATCTATACAGCACAAGGAGATTCAAAGACGCCATTTATAGCCAATTTTATAGGACTTGTAACGAATATGATCTTGGATCCATTACTGATCCTGGGGCTTGGACCAGTAAACAAGTTTGGGGTAAATGGAGCTGCGATTGCAACAGTAAGTGCACAGGCAATTGTTATGACTATTTTGATCCTTGGAATTATCCGACAGAAAAAACAAAATGTATTAAAAGGAATCAAGTTATTTACAAAAATTCCATTTAAATATCTAAGTGGAATCTGCAAGATTGGTATTCCGACAGCGATTCAGGGAATGGTTTACTGTGGAATTTCCATGGTATTAACTCGTATGGTTTCAGGGTTTGGAGCAGAAGCAGTTGCAGTCCAGAGAGTCGGAGGGCAGATTGAATCTGTTTCATGGAATACAGCCGATGGATTTGGGACAGCTCTAAATGCATTTATCGGGCAAAATTATGGAGCAGGAAAGATGGATCGTGTCAGAAAAGGATACAAAGCCTCTTTGTGCAGCGTTGGAATATGGGGAATCTTTATTACGATCATGTTTGTTTTTCAACCAAAGGCAATCGCAGAGATTTTCTTCCATGAACCAAAGGCAATTATGATCGCGATCGGATATTTGACGATCATTGGGGTGAGTGAAGCGTTTATGGCTGTAGAACTGATGACAGTAGGGGCATTATCAGGATTAGGAAAAACACATTTATGCAGTGTGATCAGCATTTTATTTACCAGTGCAAGAATTCCGCTTGCAATCATTTTGGGTGGAGCATTGCTTGGACTGGAAGGTATATGGTGGGCATTTTCTGTGACATCAATTGTAAAAGGAATTATCTTTGTATGTACATTTTGCTGGATCACGAGAGGCAAAGGTACGGCAAAAATGATGAAACTCAATAAGGAATAATAGAATTATTGCCGATAATATAGTTTGATCATGTTTAAGGGATGTCTAAAATATATATGTAGACTGGAAAGGATGTAGCGATGAAAATATATATAGACTTCGATGACGTTATCTGTGAAACAGCGAAGTATTTCACCAAAATTGCAAAAGAATTATTTAATATTGATGTGCCATATAGGGAAGTACAGTTCTTTAATCTTCAGAAATCATTTGATCTAAGTGGAGAACAGTATGATGAATTGATGAAGGCAGGGCATATTCCAGAAAATTTACTAGATTATGAAGAAACACCGGGAGCTTCAGAAGTGATCAACAAGTGGGTTGATGAAGGACATGAGGTTTTTGTTGTCACAGGAAGACCATTTGATTCTTATGAACCATCTAGAAGATGGTTGGATGAACATCACTTAAATAGGCTTCCTATTTATTTTGTTGATAAATATGGACGAGAAATGTTCAAACAGGATCATGCCTATAATCTGACATTAGAAGAACTTTATTGCATGCATTTTGATTTTGTAATCGAAGATTCACCAGCTGCGTTTGAGCATGTGCAGCATTTTAAAGATTGTAAAGTAGCTGTATATGATCGTCCGTGGAACAAGCAGGTAGAATTTCCAGATGAAAGCTTTGTGAGATGTCTGGATTGGAAGGAAATAGATAGATTATGGCAACAGCAGGTTGCTTTTCAGACTGCAGATTTATCGATATGATAAAGATGACGGAGGTGACGACTATGGAAACAAAAAAGATAATTCTTAAGCTTAGAACAGAAAGAGGAATGTCACAAGATGATCTGGCAGATAAAGTTATGGTGACGAGACAGGCAGTATCCCGTTGGGAAAATGGAGATACAGTTCCGAATACTGATACACTAAGGCTTTTATCAAAAGAATTTGATGTTTCAATTAATACGCTTTTGGGAGAACCAAGAAAGCTGATTTGTCAGTGCTGTGGAATGCCGATGGATGATGATTCTATCCTGGGACGTGACAAAGATGGTACATTGAATGAGGAATATTGTAAATGGTGCTATGCAGATGGAACGTACACGTATAATGATATGGATGAATTGATTGATGTATGTGTAAAGAATATGGTAAATGAAAACTTTACCGAAGAACAGGCACGCTCTTATTTGAAGGAAATGCTGGAGATATTACTCTAAGAGTCCCAATTGTATGATCCAATCTTTCTTTCCCCACAGATAGTTTCTCATGGTAAAATGTAATGCAAGTTCGGGATAAGGCGGGTTATATTTTAGGAGTGTTTCTATATCTTCTCCATATGCACGACACAGATCTTCCCATTTAATCCAATAGTCTTGCAGCAAAACAGCTTCTTCGTAATTATATACATCGAGTTTTGCCCACCAGTTATTCAGATACAGGGTATCGCTCGGTGTTATTTTGTTATCCATCTTGCCATCGACACCAGCACTCAATAGAATGAAGGATACAGGTTTCTTTGTTTCGTAATCATAAAGGGGGACGTATTGTATTTCACAACTATCTCTTGAAAACGGATCTTGCAATACCTGTTGTGCTCTGAGAGTCTCTTTAGACTCATCCGGTTGAATCTCCCGATGATAGAAATCGAGGGCTTCGTCCATCGAGCGAGGAAAATAACCGAACGTTAGGTAAAATGAAAGAGGAAGCTGCTGCTGGTTTGGAGCCGCTTTATAATCAGATCTCATACGTTCCGCTATTTTTTTATATTTAGACGAAAGATAACATCTCGTGGTCCCAAATCCCAGCAACAATAATATGGTTATTACTGAAAGCGTTATCAGAATAAATTTTTTCTTTTGTTTCATGGGTTTCTTCGGAAATGATGAATTTTTCGTATTCGGAGCATGTACTCGGAATCTTCTGTCCGAGAATCCGTTTCCGTCAATATCCCAGGATGCGGAGCATCGAGCGGTAGGACTGTTCTTTGGCGAACAGGCGGGTGTAGTATTCGTTGTCGTCCTTGTCCCGGTCGATGATGACGTGTTTGGGGGCCGGAATCAGACAGTGCTGGATGCCGCCGAAGCCGCCGATCGACTCCTGATAGGCTCCCGTATGGAAGAAGCCGATATATTGCGGATTCCCCGGTTCGAGCTTGGGCAGGAAGATCGCGTTGATGTGCGATTCCGAGTTGTAGAAATCTTCGCTGTCGCAGGTCAGGCCGCCCAGCAGCACACGCTGGTATTCTTTGTCCCAGTTGTTGATCGCCAGCATGATGTAGCGCTGGTTGATGCCCCACGTATCGGGCAAAGTCGTGATGAAGGAGCTGTCGATCATGTACCAGTTCTCGCGGTCGTTCTGCTGTTTCTGATTGACGATCGAGTAGAGGGTCGCGCCGCTTTCGCCGACGGTAAACGATCCGAATTCAGTGAATATGTGCGGTTCGTCGATTCCGTTGCGGGTACAGATGTTCTTGATCTGCGCGATGATCTCTTCGGTCAGGTACTCGTAGTCGTACGAGAAGTCGAGCGAGTTTTTGATCGGAAAGCCGCCTCCGATGTTGAGGCTGTCCAGATCGGGGCAAATGGCCTTCAATTCGCAGTAGATGTTCAGGCATTTCGACAGTTCGTTCCAGTAGTAGGCCGTGTCCTTGATACCGGTATTGATGAAGAAGTGCAGCATTTTGAGCTTGAACTTCTTGTTTTTCTGGATCTTGGTTCTGTAGAAGTTGATGATGTCGTTGTAGCGGATCCCCAGGCGCGAGGTGTAGAACTCGAATTTGGGCTCCTCCTCGCTGGCGATCCGGATACCGATTTTGCATTTTTTGGTAATGGCATCGTCGTAGAGGTCGATCTCTTCCTTGTTGTCGATCACGGGGATCGTGTTTTCGAACCCGTCGTTGATCAACTGGGCGATATTTTCGACGTATTGCGGACGTTTGAAGCCGTTGCAGATGATATAGCGGTCCTTGTCGATCACGCCGCTGTCGTACAGGGCGTTGATGATGTGAATGTCGTAAGCCGAGGAGGTTTCGAGATGAATGTCGTTTTTCATCGCCTCTTCCAGCACGAACGAGAAGTGACTCGACTTGGTACAGTAGCAGTAGTTGTATGTACCCTTGTAATCGACCTTCGCCATCGCTACGTTGAACATGCGCTTGGCCCGATTGATCTGCTGGGAGATCTTCGGCAGGTAGGTTATCTTGAGCGGAGTGCCGTACTGCTTGATTAATTCCATCAGGGGAATGTCGTGGAAGTTCAATTCGTTGTCCTCGACGGTAAATTCATCCTGCGGGAAATCGAACGTCTGTTCGATCAGGTCGATGTACTTGTCTTTCATGGCCCGTTTGTGTTTTTTGCGGTATAATCCGAGCGAGCTACATTGTAAATTCCGGAGTAAAGTAGCTCGTGCGGATTGTTTTTTATTTTGGGATGCAAAGTAGGTAATTATTTTCGAGATCGGCAATGGTTTATCCGTATATTTTGAAAAAACAGGTGAATTTTTTCGTTTTTGTCCGATGAAAATTGTATTTTTGGGTCGAATTTTAATCGGGACAGAACGGTGTTGACTGGAATCATAACGAATTACCTGACCCAGCACAGGAGGCTGGTCGTGCCGCAACTGGGAACTTTTGTCGTGAAGGTTCCCGAAGGCGGTGTGGTCTTTTCGGAGTTGCTTAAGCGCGACGACGGCATCTTGCGCGGGTTGCTGGTGCAGCAGGGTGGAATGAACGATCTGGAGGCTGCCGGTGCGATCGACCGCTTCGTGTTTGAAGTGCGTCATGCCCTCGAGCATGAGGGGGCCTATGCAATCGAGGGCTTCGGTCGTCTGACCCTTTCACCGGGCGGTGCAATCGTCTTTCAGGCGGTTCTGGCTACGCCTGTAGCTGCTGCGGGACCTGTTGTCGGGGAATCGGCTCCGGAGGAAGGAAATAAAATTTCCTCGGCCGCAGCTCTTCATCCCGCTTCCGTCGCTGCGTCTGCGGAGTCCGTTGCACCCCGTGTGCGATCCCGTTCCGAAGCGAAGGCTTCTCCTGTAATCGACGGCGGTATTTCCGAACCTCGGATTTCCGTTTCTGCCAAGCGCAAACCCGCACCTTATGTAAAGGGATTGCAATACGGCAAACCGCTTAAAACCACCGAGGGATATACCTATGTGGGTTCCAAGCCCCGCCGGAGGATCGATAAATTTATGGTCATCGCCATCGTGGTCGCTGTGTTGGCCGTAGGCGTCATCGTTTACGGTTATCTACGCCGGGCGAAGATCGAGCGTCTGGAGCGCGAATACCTCGAACAACTCGCACCTGCCGTGCCGGAGCCCGTGGCTGCCGGAACGGACGGGGGTGTGGAGTCCGTTCCGGATACGACTCAGGAATAGTTTGCCTGTATTGGCTGTAAAACAGGATTGATAGAGTAGGAATGACAGATCTGACATCCATAAAAAACCGTTTCGGGATCATCGGTAACTCCGAGGCGCTCAACCGTGCGCTGGAGGTTGCCCTGCGTGTGGCGCCGACCGATCTTTCGGTACTCGTTACGGGTGAAAGCGGCGTCGGCAAGGAGTTTTTCCCGCAGGTGATCCATGCCTATTCGGCACGTAAACACAATAAATATATCGCCGTGAACTGCGGCGCCATTCCCGAAGGAACGATCGATTCCGAATTGTTCGGACACGAGAAGGGGGCCTTCACCGGAGCAGTCGAAGCCCGCAAGGGTTATTTCGAGGAGGCGGACGGCGGGACGATCTTTCTGGACGAGGTGGCCGAGCTGCCTCATTCGACCCAGGTGCGGTTGTTGCGTGTGTTGCAGACCGGCGAGTTCATCCGCGTCGGTTCGGCCAAGGTGCAGAAGACCAACGTGCGCGTGGTGGCGGCGACGAATACGAATTTGCAGGATGCGATCCAGGCGGGGCGTTTCCGCGAGGATCTCTATTACCGGCTCAATACGGTGCCGATCCAGGTGCCTCCTCTGCGGGAACGGAAGGAGGATATTTTCCTGCTTTTCCGCAAGTTCGCGGCCGATGTCGCGGCCCAATACCGTATGCCGGCCATTTCCCTCGATCCCGAGGCCCGGCAGATGTTGGAGAATTACTATTGGCGGGGCAATATCCGTCAGTTGAAAAATGTCGCCGAACAGATTTCGGCCATCGAGGAGGCGCGGCTCATTACGCCTGCCATCCTGACGAAGTACCTGCCCGCACAATCTCAAAGCGGAGCATCTACGTCGATGAGTACGGCCTTGCATAGCGGTCCGGGCGACGGCGTGTCTTTCGAACGGGAGTTGCTTTACAAAGTGCTTTTCGACCTGCGGGCCGACGTCAATGACCTGAAGCGGATGCTTACCGAGCTGATGCAGCGTGCCGAGCGTCCTGCCGAGCCGACCAAAGACCTGGCGGGGTTGTTGCCGGCTTCCGCCCACAGTATCGCTTCTCCGGACTATACGGAGAGCGAGGAGGTGGTCGATGAACAGCCTTCGCGGGAACTGACCAAAGCCGATGTGCTGCGGGAGCAGATCCTTCGGGCCCTGCGGCGCAACAACGGCCGCCGCCGAGCTGTTTATGTCGGAGAGAACTCTTTACCGTAAAATCAAGGAGCTCGGCATCGACGAGAACTCCTGAAAAATATCGTTTATAATCGAATGAAAGCTGTACTCAAATATGCGATCGTCGTCGCAGCGGGCCTCTTGCTGGCCGGTTGCGGGTACAAGGTGAACTATTCGTTGTCGGGCGCTTCGATTCCGCCCGATGCCAAGACCTTCAGTGTGGCCTACTTCCCGAACAACGCCCCGATGGTGGCTCCGATCCTGAGCTCGACGCTGACGGATGCCTTGCGGGACAAGTTTACGCGCCAGACGCGTTTGACGCAGGTGGACGAAGGCGGCGATTTCGCTTTCGAAGGCGAGATCACCGGTTATACTTCGACGACGGCTTCGGTTTCGGGTTCGTCCGAAACGGCCCTGTTGAACCGATTGACCATTACCGTCAATGTGCGCTTCACCAATGCGGTGGACGAGAGCATGTCGTGGAAAAAGACGTTTTCGGCGTTCGAGGATTTCGATTCTTCGAAACTGCTGAATGAAATCGAGGGCGAACTGATTCCCCAAATCGTCGATAAACTGGTGACGGACATTTTCCAGGCATCGGCGGCAAACTGGTAGCGGATGGCAGATTTCAAGGAATATACGATGTCCGGAGGCACGGTAGGCCCGGTCGATGAAGCGCAGCTCGATGCGCTCGTCGGGCGTTACGAGTGGTTTACTCCCGCCCGTATCCTGCGCGTGCTTCAAACCGGGCGTTCCGACCGTCGGGTGTCGATCGCGGCGGTGTCGCGTCTGCTGCCGCTCGGACGGTTCACGGTCGATCGGGAGGCGCTTTGTGCGCTTTCGCCTGCCGACCTGATCGACCGTTTCCTGAAGGAGGGGGGGCATCGGATCGTGGCCGAGGAGGGCGAAGTCGTTGAAGAGGTCCGCACCGAGGCCGAATTGAGCGGTGACGACGACCTCGTTACGGAGGATCTGGCGGAAATCTACCTGGCCCAGGGGCTTTGCGACGAAGCAATCGCCATTTATCGCAAATTAAGTTTGTTAAATCCGGAAAAAAGTGTTTACTTTGCGTCGCTTATTGACAAAATCGCAAATAAATAATTAAAACGATAGGAACATGTTATACACTCTTTGTATCATTCTGATTCTGGTTGCAAGTATTCTCATCATTCTGGCTGTACTCGTTCAGAATCCCAAAAGCGGCATGGCTGCCAATTTCGGCGCTTCGAACCAGGTGATGGGCGTTCGCCAGACTTCGGATTTCCTGGAGAAATTTACGTGGACGATGGCCGTCGTGATCGTCGTGTTGAGTCTGTTGGCTACGCTGGCTATGGATCGCGGTCTGGTGGCTCGCAGCAACGTGGAACTCGAGAAAGATGCCAACGCCTTGATGGAGAAAGTGATCGTCGAAGATCCCGCTCCTGCTGTTCCGCAGGCGGAACTTCCGGCTTCCGATCAGCAGGCTGCGCCGGCCGCTGCTCCTGCCGAATAAGCGGGCGATTCATTCCGATATGAAAGGCTGTGGATTTTTCCACGGCCTTTTTTTATGCAGCTTCGAACGGTCTGGTTGGCCATAAGGCCAGAACTTCGGCCGGGCCGGTTTTTAGGCGGGAGGACAAGATTCGGATACGAAGGGCTGTTCGCACGGTAGAATTTTCGATAAGGTTCCGGTTCATAGTTTGGGCCGGGAGGCCGGGACAGGGACCCGTTTGCGATCTTGACCGATGGAATATTCGGTGACGACAGTTGTTGGAATATTCGAAGGTTCCCCGTGCGGTGCTCCGGTCCTTGGTCTAACGTTTTCGGGTATTGTAGGGCGTGCCGCTGCCGGGAAATTTTGTCGGCGGCGGCTCGCAGATTAGAGGGGCGTCGTGAGTTTTATCGAAGGTTTTCCGGCCGGGTTTCCGGTTCTGTTTCTGCGTATCCGCTCGTCCGGATCATGTACAGGACGTGCCGTCGCAGAGGATGTCCCGTTGGTAGTGCGGGGTGGTCGAATTCCTGTAATCGTGTCATACCGAGCCGTTGCATGACCCGTTGTGAGCGCAGATTGCTCAAGGCGGTGAAAGAGATAATGGATTCCATTTTCGACAGGCTGGCGTACCGAAGGCAGCTTCGGGCCGCTTCCGTGGCATACCCGTTGCCCCACATTTCGGGGCGCAGTCGCCAGCCGATTTCCACCCGGCCGTACAACGGTCCGTCGAACGTGACCCGGTGAAGTCCCGTATAACCCAGCAGCTCTCCGTCCGTGCGACGTTCGAGGGCGTAGAGTCCGAACCCTTCCGTTTCGAATTCCCGGCGGATGCGGTCGAAGAAGGCGGCGGATTCCGGGAGGGAGAGCGGAGCGGGAAAATACTCCATCACCCGGGAATCGGCGTTCATCCGGGCGAATGCGGGAAAATCTTCATCCTGCCAACAGCGCAGAATAAGACGGTCCGTCGGGGAGGGGAGCAGCATGGTATGGTGATGTGAAGAGTGTCTAACTACCCATCGTCGCGTGACGGTCTTTTTGCCGGTTGGCTCCGAAATGACGTTGTAATAGATTGGCCAGCTGATCGGGAGCGATGTCGCGGTGGATCGTCCCGCCGTGTGCGATCGAGATGCCGCCGGTTTCTTCGGAAACGACCAGAATGATCGCATCCGAAATTTCGCTCATGCCGATCGCGGCCCGGTGACGCGTACCGTAGGATTTGGGAACGTCGCTCTGCGTTACGGGGAGGATGCATTTGGCTGCGACGATGCGGTCGCCTTCGATGACGACGGCGCCGTCGTGCAGCGGTGCGTTCTTGAAGAAGATATTTTCGAGAAGCGGCGTCGAGATTTTGGCATCGATGGCGATACCGCCTTCGGTGATGAGCCGCAGGTCGCTCTGGCGGCCGATCACGATGAGCGCACCCGTTTTGTGGGCGGACATCTCCCGGCAGGCCTGGACGATCGGTGCGATGATCGTTACCGAGGTATTGTCGTTTCGGTTGAAGATGCGGGCGATGAAGTTGAACCGTTTCTGGCGCATGCCGATCATCTGCAAAAACCGCCTGATTTCAGGCTGGAAGACGATGATAAGGGCGATGACGCCGACGCTGACGAACTGCCCCAGGATGTTGGAGAGCAGCTCCATGTTGAGCGTGCGTACGACAACCCACATCAGGTAGATCATGATGATCCCGGAGATGATGTAGGGGGCGTTTGTTCCCCGGGTAGCGCGGTAGATCCAGAACATGATCGCCGCTACCAGGATGATATCTATGAAATCGATGAATGTGAACGGAACAAATCCCATGGTGTATTTCGTTAAGGCAATTATATCTTTCAATGTGTCGCTGTCCGACGGTCGCGGCATCGTATCCGAGAATCGTTCGTCCGCGATCCGTGTCCGCGTTTGTACTTCGCTCTATCTCTAAATCTTCTCCTCGACGGGAAAATGGGTCGCTGCGCCCAGGAGGGGTACTAAAAGCATATAATCACGTTTTTTAATTAAAAACAAAATTATAAAAAATCTCTGGAATAACCTCGAAAAACGGGAGAAATGACGCTAAACGACTTAATATCAGAGTTGTTACGGCGTCAAATGATGACAAGCCGAAAAATTGGAAAACGCAAAGAAAAGCGGATTTAAGAAGAATGGTTGCAAAGTCATTACCTCAAAATCGGGTAATTCTCCTAAAGTCTTTTGTATAAAGCACTAACAGAAGTTTTCCAGAATTACGGAAAAATTTTTTTCAAAGGGAGAAAAAACGGATTGACAAAGCCTATGAGGAAAAGGATGAGCGCTTACTGCGAACTTTGGACAAAGAAATGATGGCAGGAATCAACGAATATCCGTTGGAATATCGTCGTATGATCTATAAACGTATTGAGGCAGCGACCGGAGAAAGTGCCGAAAAGATCGAGAAGGCTTATTTCAAGAAGTTGGAAAAGATTCTCAAACGCGGGGTAATAAAGGATAGAGAAGAATATGAGTTGGTGCATAGTCGCATCGACGAATTGGTCCATAATACACCAGAAGACGACCCAGCCCGAAAAGACCTCCCGGAGTTGGAACGGATCTTTATGAATTATGCCATTGGAGAATAGCCAAATCGAATCGCCCGTAATGCTACGGGCGATTTTTTATATCGATATTTTTGTTTGTAATTTGTCTGATCCAAGAAATTCGTATTACGTTGAATAAGGAGGCTGTGCGTCCGACGGGTTTTATTTGGCTGATTGTCCTGTGGTTGTATGTGGTGGCTGACACAGCCGCAGCCGCAACCTTTGTTGCTGTCGCCCGGTTTTGGATAACCGGCTCTGTTTCCGGAGATATTCGGCGGCGTATTTGCCTTATTCGGTCCTATGGGAGTTTTGCATAGAATTTGTGGAATTTATAAAAATGTGTAACGATAATCGGATGATTATGAAAACAAAAAATGTATTGCTGGGTATGGCTGCGGTTTGCGGCTGCGCTTTTCAGGCGATCGCTTGTACCGGCATCGCGCTTACGGCTGCGGATGGCAGCTATGTACAATCCCGCACTATCGAATGGGCGCGTGGCGTCTTGCAGAGCGAGTATGTCGTCATCCCACGAGGTCAGCGTCTGCGATCTTTTACTCCTTCCGGAGCTGATGGCATGGTTTTCACATCCAAATACGGCGTGGTGGGATTGGCCGTCGTGCAGAAAGAGTTCATCGCCGAAGGAATCAACGAAGCGGGACTGTCGGCCGGACTTTTCTTCTTTCCGCAGTACGGAGGCTATGAACAGTACGATCCGGCGCAGAGCGACCGCACGCTGGCCGATCTGCAACTCGTGGCCTGGATACTGACGCAGTTCTCGACCATCGACCAGGTGAAAGCGGCCATCGCTTCGGTTCGGGTCGTCGGACTGGAGCCCTCGTCGGTCGTGCATTGGCGTATCGGAGAGCCTTCCGGACGGCAGGTGGTGCTGGAAATCGTCGGCGGGGTGCCGCATTTCTACGAGAACGAAGTCGGCGTACTCACCAATGCCCCCGGTTTCGAGTGGCAGCTCACCAATCTGAACAACTATGTGAACCTTTATCCCGGTGACGCTCCTGCCCGGCGGTTGAGCGGCATCACGCTGCGTCCTATCGGCGGCAATTCCGGATTTCTCGGTCTTCCGGGCGACGCCACGCCGCCGTCGCGCTTCGTGAGAGCGGCTTTTTATCGGGCGACGGCTCCGCAGCGTGCTACCGGATTCGAAACCGTGCAGCAATGTTTTCACCTGCTCAACAATTTCGATGTGCCCATCGGCATCGAGCATCCCGAAGGGGAGTGTCCGGACATCCCGAGCGCTACGCAGTGGACTTCGGCCATCGATCTGACCAATCGCCGGGTCTATTACAAAACGGCCTATAACAATACGATCCGCTGCATAGACCTTGCGCAGATCGACTTCGGTAAAAGCTCCTACCAGTCCCATCCGTTGGACCGGATCCAGGAACAGCCCGTGGAAATGGTCGTCCTTCCGGAGTAGGTTCGGTTACACTTCGAGCATCTCTTCGACGCTGTCTTCGTCGGTATCGCCCAGACTGAACTCCTTGTCGGCGAAGAGGTCGGCAAGGCCCGTGATTTGTTTGAGCCGCAGCAGTTCGTCGCGGTCCATACCGATATGACGCATGATCCACTGGTCGGACATGTTCGCCCGGGTCAGTTCGGCGACGATTTCGCTCATCAGTTCGACGTTGTGCGTGCCGCGTGCCCGGTTGTGGCGGATGGTCGAGGCCATGCGGTTCGAGAGATCCTTTTCGATCACGGCGACGGGGAGCAGGCCCCGTTCGCGTTCGTAGATCCGCTTCGAGGTTTTGAGGACCAGGTAGCGGTGATAGCCGTCCACGAGTTCGTAGCGGTCCCGCTCCGCATCGTAGTAGCAGACGCACGGCATCGTGTAGCCGTCTTCCCAGATCGACAGTTCGAGCAGCTTCATTTCGGGCGGCGCAACCACGTTGGGATTGTAGCTGTTCGCCACGACCTTCTCTACCGGCACGGCGCGGACGTTATAGACCGGGCTCCGGTAGGCGCTCTTCGTTTGAGATTCAGAGTAACGATTCATATTTTTCCATGATTTTCTTGCAGCGCTGCGTTTCGTTCTTGTTCGGCGCGAAGCCCATGTATTTGCAGGCGTGGTCGTTTTTCAAAATACAGATACAGATGCGCTTGAAGGTAGGCAGATGGCTGAATTCGGGCAGGCTTATGTCGTCGAGGTACTCCATACGTACCGGCCGCTTGTCCGTGCGATAGGCGCTGCGGTCGCCGACTTCGATCCGAATGCCGGCCTTTTGCAGCTTCGTGATGGTTTCGTCGGAGAGGCATCCGCCCTTGTCGCGCCAGAAGCGGATGCTTACGGAGAGTTTTTCCAGATAATTGCGTCGTATCGGTTCCGGAAGGGTCGAGAGCAGGAAATGCATGTAGCTCTCCCAGGTCATTCCTTGCGGCAAATGAACCGACTGCCAGCCTGCGGCGGTTGTCCGACCGTACAGCGCTGCGAAATTGGCTCCGTTTACCCGGCCCACCATACGGCCCCATGTGTTCGGATCGATGGCTTTGTAGAGATGCAGGCTTGCGATGGCCGGCGAGATGAAGGGACTGGCGACACGCTGGCTGTCCAGCGGTACGCCTGCGCGGTAAAACAGGTCGTACAGCCGGTTGTACGACCACCCGAACCGTCCGTTCGCCGTCCATACGTCGGTTGTCAGCCAGTCGTAAAGCGGATAGGCGTTGCAGATGCCGCTGCCGACCCATTGGCGGATCCATCGTTTGCCGGCGAACCGGTAGTGGTTGCGGTCGCTGTAAATCGTGCGCCAGCGGTTGAAGCTCTCCTGCGTGCGGATGCCGATCAGACAGCAGGTGCGCTTCGCACCGCTGCGTCTGTGGAGCCACTCGGCGAAACGGTTCTGAAACTCGTAGTCCCACATTTCGTCGGTGAAGAACGGAAAATCGTGCTGTGTCAGGCTTCCTTCCGGCATTTCCCGTACCCAAATGTCCCGCATGGAGCCGTCCCACGGCCGCCAGTATTGCTGGAACATCGAAGTACAGGTCTGTACTTTGAACGGGATGCAGACCCGATAGACGTCGAGAATATCGGCGTTCGCGGCCAGCGTCCGGTTCACGTAGTCGAGCGTATCGCGGTACTGGATTTCGTAATCCATATGGAACACTCCGATTCGGCGTTGCAATCCGTGTTGCCGGATGTAGTCGATGCAGAGGTTGAGCAGCACACCGCTGTCCTTGCCGCCGGAAAAGGAGACGTAGATATTGTCGAAAAGGTCGAAAACCGTTTTCAACCGTTGCTGTGTCCGCTCATAAACATTCATGGCTACCGGTTTTTGCTGTACTCCATCGTTACGTACTGCGTCCACTCTTTCATCGGGACGAACCCTTCGGAGCGGAATATCTCCGCATGGCGGATCAGCGTCATGGAGCGTATCGTATAGTCGCGGCGGTAATATTGGATTATTTCGCGTAAAAAGCGCGACAGCAAATGCGGATCGTCGCCCGAAACGTAGTAGTTGTTGATCTTGGCCACACCGCCGTCGGTGATCTCTACGGGTATGAACCCGAAAACGGTTTCGCCCTCCCAGGCCACGAACCAGGTATGCGAGCGCGAAGTCCAGAACGGGTAGTTGTTGTTCTGGCGCAGTACGCTGCGCCGCATGACCAACGGTGCGACGAGTGTGTAGAGGCGAGGCGAAGTTCCGTCCAGTTTTTCGATTGTCATATCCGAAAGGTTATAAAGTGACCGAATGTTATATATTTGGAACCGAATGTGTTAAAAATGCATTCCAGAGCCACAAATATAAAAAATAACGGTCGTTTTCTCAAATTTCCGGGTCTGTACGATAATCGATATTTTACTATTTTATTCCTGATTATATGTCCCGGTGCACCGATCGGCTCCGATCGGTATGCCTTGACTTTTCTCTTCGAATCCTTTTTCGAAGAGGAGGGGATGGGGCACGTTGAATAATGTGCAGGGTACCGGACTATCGCCGAAATAAGCAAGAAAACGATCGTGGTATATCTATTATGGCGGATTTTTTCTCCACCTAAGACTGTTTTGTATTTGGGAATATTAGCTTCGATTTATGAACCGTGCCGATCACTTCGGTTGATGCGATATTCGTTTGATGGGTGTGGATAATGGACTATTGTTCCGCAGACAGGAAGCGACTTGCCGAGCTCTGTAGTTCGTGACGGGATGATCCGCCGGTAGACTTTCGTAGGACAAGTTTTCGCCGCTTTCGTCACCGAAAAGAGGGTCTTTGTCCGTCTCTTCGAAGAGTCTTTTTCCTTTTTGTTGTAAACATAAAAGATTATTTAGACGAATCGATGTATTCCGCCCGTGATATATTTACAATGAGTCTGTTACTTGCGGACTTTGATCGTGCCGCTCTCCGTGTCGAAGGTGACGAACGAATTGCTGAACAGCCGTTCGATGTAGCCGCTGCACGCCATATCCGGGGTCGGAAGGTAGCGCAGCACGGGTGGGTCGATCAGGGCGATCGAGTCGCAGAGCGAAAGGGCGATGTCCAGTTCGTGCGTCGAGAAGAGGATGCACTTGCGGTGGTCGTGTGCCAGCCGTCGCAGCAGCGTGCAGAGTTCGTAACGGTTCGGCAGGTCGAGGAACGAGGTCGGTTCGTCGAGCAGGATGATCGGGGTGTCCTGGGCCAGGGCCCGGGCGATCATTACCCGCTGGCATTCGCCGTCGGACATGCGGTCCATCGTTTTTCCGGCGAAAGCTGCCATGCCGACTAGTTCCAGCGAGCGTTCCACGATGGCTTTGTCCTGTTCCTGTACGCGTCCGATCCAGTTGGTGTAGGGGGCTCGTCCGAGGGCTACGACATCTTCGCACCGTAGGTTGGGAATGCGGACCCGTTCCGTGGTGACGAAGCTGACGGTGGTGGCCAGTTGCTGGGGTGAGAGCGTTTCCAGAGAGTGTCCGTCGAGCCGGATTTCGCCCCCCAGCCGTTCGCCGAGGCCGGCGATAGCCCGCAGCAGGGTCGATTTTCCCGTACCGTTGCGGCCTACGAGGGCGACCAGTTCCCCGGCGGGAATCGTCGCCGAGGCGTGTTGCAGCAGAATGCGGTGGCCGTAACCGATAGTAAGGTCGTTCAGTCGGATCATACGATGCTTTTGTTACGGATGACGACCCAGATGACGATGGGGATGCCCAATAGCGCCGTGATCGTGTTGATGGGGAAGGTGAGGAGTTTGGCCAGCACGTCGCAAAGGAGCATCACCACGATGCCCGTAAGGATCGAGGCCGGGACCAGAATCCGATGGTCGGCATCGGCGAAGAGAATGCGGGCGACGTGCGGGACGGCCAGGCCGATGAATCCGATCGGGCCGCAGAAAGCGGTGACCGTACCGGCCAGCAGGGTGGTGGAGAGGAAGATCAACTGCCGCGAACGGCGGATGTCGAGTCCCATCGTGCGGGCGTAGTTTTCGCCCAGCAGGAGCAGGTTCAGAGGTTTGATGACCGCGACGGCCAGCACGAGTCCGAGAACGACGGCAGGAAGCAGCAGACCGAGCTGTCCGAGCGTAACGTCGCCGAGCGATCCCATCGTCCAGACGACGAAAGATTTGAGGGCGGCTTCGTTGCTCAGGTATTGCAGGATCTGCACGACGGCTCCGACACCCGACGAAAACATCATGCCCAGGATGAGAATGACCATGATGTCTTTGATTCGGCGGCTGACCGCAGCGATCAGCATCAGGATCAGCGCCGAGCCGATCCAGGCAGCGCCCGCAATGCCGAGGGTGGAGATTAGCGGGTGTCCCGTGAGGCCCAGAAGCGGAGCGCCCAGCAGGAAGATCGCTACGCCGAGGCTCGCGCCGGAGCTGATGCCCAGCACGTATGGTCCGGCCAGCGGATTGCGGAAGAGGGTCTGCATTTGCAGGCCGCTCACGGCGAGGGCGGCGCCGGCCAGCAGAGCGACTACGGCTTTCAGCAGGCGGATGTTCAGGATAATCTTCGTTGTGACGGGGTCGTTTCCGCTGCCCGTCAGTGCGGCGAGGACTTCGCGGATCGGGATGGGTACGGCTCCGACCGAGAGATCGACGACGAAAAGTACCGCCGCCAGAACTCCGAACAGGAGAAAGAGGATGCGCTGCCGTCGTTGCATCGGTTTAGTTCAGTTTTCGGTAATAGGTCGGTTCGGCATCCGTCAATTCCGGGTGGAAGATGCGGATCAGATCTTGCAGAATCAGGTCCGGGTGTATGACGCCCGATTCCCAGTAGTCGTTGCCGCCCGAGGGGTTGGTGCGCCGGTTGTTGTTATAGACCCTCCCTTCCCGCACGGGGCGCGTATCCATGAATTTGGGGACGATCTCCGCTAGTTCCTTGAGCGATGCGGCGGAGCCGACGTTGATCCAGCAGTCGGACATTTCGGCCAGCCGGTATGCCTCCTCCGTGTCGATGGGGCGCGACTGATTGCCCGTGTCCTGGGTATAGACGTATTGTCCTCCTGCGTCGGCGATCAGCCGGGCGACATAGCTCGAAGGCGGAGCCATCAGCCAGGAGTCGCCGTAGGGAGTGTTCAGCATGACGACGGGTTTTCGTTCGGCTTTCGCCGCGAGGGTTTTCAGGCTGTCGTAACGGAGGGGTATTTCGCGGAACACCTCTTCGCCCCGTTCGCGCATTCCGGCGATTTCCGCTACGGCCACGAGCCATTCGGCCTTGCCCAGCGGCGACTGTTCGAGGTACTCGCCCATATAGGCGTAGGGAATACCCAGTTCGCGGAGCTTGGGTTCCATGGCGCTGGCGCCGCTGACGCCGAACAGCAGCACGATGTCCGGGGAGAGCGAAAGCAGCCGCTCGTAGTTCATGTTGCCGTCGTAGCCCACGTCGCCGATCTGTTCCTTGTGCGAGGCGACGTAGGGGTTGCTGATGTAGTCGATGCCCGATACGCCGACTACCCGCTGCGGTTCGCCCAGGGCGTCGAGCATGGCGATGTAGGTCGAGGACATGCAGACGATGCGCCGGGCGTCGCCGTCGAGTACCTGTCCCGGAAAATCCGCCGGAGCCTGTTCGCCGTTGCGGGCGATGAAGAGCTGCGTTTCCTCGCCTTCGGCTCCCTGCCACGGGGCGTATGTCTTCAGTATCGTGCTTTTCATCCCTTCCGCTCCGAAAATTTCGAAGCCCGAGGAGTAGGCGGGGGCGTAGAGGCTGATGTCGAAATCCCCGAGCGAGGCGGCGGATCGGTGGTGACAGGCGGTTGCGGCCGCGAGGATCGCCGACAACAGGATATAAAGTAGTTTTTTCATTGTCAGAGTTTCGTTTTCAGCCCGGTCGGAGTTTCGAGGGGCGGTGCAAAGTTACTGTTTTTTATTCCGTTTTCCCCATTTAGGGCGGATGTCGAGGAAAATCTCGTAGTTCAGCCGGGGCATCGGGCGCGAAAGCACCGACTGATACTCTTCGTTGAAGAGGTTGTTGATGACTCCTTTAAGCGAGAGGTCGGCCCAGCGGAACGAGAAGGCTTTTTCGAGCGAAATGTCGCTCATGAAGTAAGGCTTCACACGTCCGATCTTGGTCTTCATATCGTTGTCCGAGGTGGTGAAACGCTCGCTGTAATAGCACCATTTGTAGGTGAACCGCCACGAACGGTAGGTCAGGTGCCCCGTTACCGAAGCCGAAAATTCGGGGATGTAAACGAGCTGTTTGCCGATCGCCTTGTCGTACCAGTCCACCGGGTCGCCGTGGTTGATCGAGGGGGTCCACGAGAAGTTGCCGTCGGCGCTCAACTGCCAGTCTTTGGCCAACTGTACGTCCAGCCCCGCTTTCACCTCCACGCCGTAGGCATGCACCTCCTTGACGTTTTTGGGCGTCCAGAATCCTTTGGCCGTAGGCAGCCAGACGATCCAGTTGTCGATGTAGGAGTCGAACCAAGTGGCTTCGCCCCGCAGGGTGTAAACTCCGTCGCGGCCCGTAGCGAACGACAGACCGGCGTCGTAGGTGAAGCCGTGCTCCTTTTTCAGGTCGGGGTTGCCGCCCGGCAGGAAGTAGAGGTCGTTCAGCGACGGGAAGCGGTAGTTGCGCGAAATGGAGGCCTTGGCGACGAGGTTGCCGCGTTTCGAGATCAGATAGTCGGTGAAGAAGGCCGGAATGATCGGTGTCCACTCCGAGCCGAACATCTCTTCGCGCAGGCCTATCGAAAGGCCCAGGCGCTCGGTGGGGCGGTAGCGGATCGACACGTATCCCGACAGTTCGATGCGTCCTTTGTCATAACCGACGGGCACTTTGGTTTTGTTGCCGTTGGGATCGGTCGGCTGCTGGTTATCCATCGGGATAATGTTTTTGTCGATGCTTCGTACCAGATGCTGGTGTGCCGAAACGGTTGCCGTGAAGAGCCACTTCTCCCCGAGGTAGTATTCTCCGTCCACCTGGCCGAAGAAGGTGTTGATCGTGCTGCGCGAGCGGATCATCTTCTCCATTTTTCCGTTGCCGAGTTCCCGTTCGTAGTCGTAGGCCATCCAGGTATGGATATAACCGGCTTTGACGCCCACTTTCCACTTTTTGCGCAGGTGATCCCACGAAAGGATGCTGCGCAGGGTTTGTTCGCGCTGTTGGTTCAGGTAGTCGTCGTTCTCCTTGTGATCGACCGACAGCATCGGAAGTCCCCGCTTCGAATTGACATACCAGGCCTGCAATCCGAAACGGTCGCCGTGTCCGGTATTGTAATAGACTTCCTGCAACGCGTGGAAATCGTGGTATGCACCGCTTTTGTTGCGTTCGATCGGGTAGTAGGAGCCGATGATGTTGTGGTCGTCGTCCAGGATAAGCACGTTTTTATCGTAGTTTCTGTACTTGAAGTCGTTTGGCGAGGAGGAATAGACGACGCGTGTCGAAGTTTGCCAGCGGTCGTTGCCGTAGGTGAGGCGCAAAAACTCGTCGAAAGTCGAAAACGAGCCGACACCCTGCGTGTATTGCAGGTTGAAACCGTCCGCATCGGCAGGGCGCGTGGAGAGCTTGACCGCCCCGCCCAGGCCGCCGCCCGCCTCATTGACCGAAGAGGTGCCGTGCAGCAGCGAGGCGTCGTCGATGAAGTAGGAGGGGATCATCGAGAAGTCCGTCATGCCCAGCATCGGGGAGTTGATTCGCATACCGTTCCACGTCACCTGCGTATGCGAGGGCGACGTACCGCGGAACGCCACGGTCGAAAGGGTGGCGCGGCCGTACTGTTTGACGAAAATCGACGTGTTGAAAGTCAGGATGTCCGCCATCGAGAGTGCGATGTTTTCATGCAATATCGTAGTGTCGAGCTGGGTTTTCTGGATGCCGATCTCCTTCATCGGCCGCCGTGCCGTGACATTGACTTCGCGGATGGGAACGGCATACGAAGGATTGCCGTTCCACCACTCGCTTTTTTTGATTTTCTCCTCCTGTGCAAGCCCGGTGAGCGTTGTGAGGCACAGTACGATTGTCAATAGGTGTTTCATCATTTGGATTCGGCTCCGGTTTCGCCGTCGAGCATTTGTTGATATGTAGGGTTATAGCTGCAGTCTGTCACGCTCCAGGTCTGTTCGGAGAGTCGGGGAAGGACCTGCGTGAAGGTCGAGAAATCCGTTACCGACGAGAGGTTGCCGATGCGGATCGCCCCGGCAGCGGTCAGGGCGGAGAAATCGAGCGTTGCGACCGACCTGTTTTTGTAGGCCGTGTGTCCGACGCTGATTTCTCCCGCGACGCTCTGCAGGGAGGGGAAGCGGAACGCGACGGCCCGGTCGGTCGATGTGTTCCAGGTGGATACCAGCATGCTGCCGTTTACCCGTTGCAGGCTCGGCAGGATGAATTCACCCGCGCAACCCGAAGGCATCGTGTAGAGGGCGTAGTCGTCTGCCGGATCATCCGAAACGGGCTCTCCGTTGCCGACGGTTTCCAGCAGCGGAAATTCGAGGACGGTGAACGACGAGGCACCTACGTAGAACGAGAGCTGCCGGCCGACGTTTTTCAGCCGGGGAAACGAAGCCGAATTCGCTTCGCCTGCCTTGCCGCAGTTGCGGCAGAGAAGCGTTCCCCGCACTTCGACGAGATTCGGCAGCGAGAGCGTGAACGGGGCTTGCGATCCGCAATTTTCGATCGTGAGGTCATCGCAGCTTTCCGTCGGCAAAGAGAGTTCGGAAACATGCGTGAATCCGGCGATCCGCAGGGTATCGAGGTTTTTGAACCCGGTGATTCCGAAAGGCATCGCTTCCGGTTGCGGCGTCAGCGACGAGGCGTCGATCCGCAGCGAGCCGCCGAAATCGCCGCCCCGGAGCTCCGTCAGTCGCGTCGCGGCGACCAGACGCAGGTCGAGCGTACTGTTCGGAGAAAAAGTGCATCCCGAGAGATCCAGTACGCCTTCGAGCGACGACAGGTCGTCGATCGACAGGTCGCCTGAAATGGCTTTGAGCGCCGGAAGGAATTCCCCGAAATCCTTGATCGCGGGGAGCGTTGCCAGGCTAACGTCGCCGTCGAAACGCTCCGCTTTCGGGAAGGATAATGTTTCGATGGCCGGACACCCCGTAATTTCGAGCGATCCGGCGTCGGTGAGTGCCGGCAGCAGGACCGATCGCAAAATAGGGCAGTCGGTGACGGTGATGTTCCCGGTGGTTTCGATCAGCGGAAATTCGAACGTATTGGCCAGAGCGAGATGTTCGTAGCGAAGCGCTCCGGCCTGGGTCAGAACACCGAACGTGGTGCCCAGTCCCGATAACCGGTCGAAGCGGGAGAGGGTAAGCGTCCCGTCGATGCGTTGCAGTTTCGGAAAATACATCTGTTCGCACGGGGCTTTGGCTTCGTCTGCGGTCGTTCCGATCAGCGTCATATTCCCGGCAACGGTGGTCAGCTCGTCGGCCGTCAGTTGGAGCAGGGCGTCCGACTGGAGGACGAAGTGCCCGGCGACGCTTTGCAGGGATTTGAAATCCGCCGTTTGCAGAGCCGTGCCGTAGACGCACAGGTCGCCTTTGATCTCTTTCAGGGCCGGGAGTGAAAGCTGCCTGAGCGTTTCGTTGGGATGGGCCGCGCTGCCGATCCGCAGCGATTCGCAGGCGGTCAGGTTTTCCAGTCCGGCCAATGTTTCACCCGTATAGGCGGCGGTGATCGTCAGGTCGCAGCGGACCGAAACGAGGTTTTTCAACCCGTCCAGATTCGTGACGGGGTTTTCTTCGTCCTCGCCTCCGATGGTGAGGTTGCCTTCGACGGTGTTGATTCCGCTCCGGGCGAAAGCGTCCACTTCGGCCTGCGTCCGAAGTGTCAGACTGCCATCGGTCGCAATGTCGGTGCGCTCTACCGTATAGAGGTAGGTGCGGTCGTTTTGATTGTCGTAGGAGCTGACCAGAAACTGCCACTCCTGGTCCCAGTCGGCGACAGTCGCCGGGTCGGGGTAGATCGAGGCGTGCTCGCATAATTCGTAGGATACCTGCGCGTCTTCCAACGATACGTTGTAGGGGATGCTTACCGTAATCCGGCCGTCGCGGATGACGGCCGGGTAGGTGTCGGCGCCGGTAGTCAGCGAAAACGATACTATGTAGTTGTCGCTGCCCCAGGGCAGTTCGGTCTTCTCTTCGCTGCATGCCGTGCACAGTAGTGCGAGGCAGCAGATTATACCTGTTATTTTCATATTCCCGCCTATTTGCCCTGGTTGATGTTTTCGTCCGTAAATCCGAATACCTCCGTGGAGTTCTCGCCCAGCCAGCCGGCTTTGGCATTGACGCCGGTCTGTACCCGGATGAAGTCGATGTATTTGAGGTTGGCGGGCTGTCCGTTCTTATCGACCGCGTTCGAGATTTTGAAATAGACCTTCATGGCGCCTGCTGCGGCATTGTCGTCCTCCGAAAGACGGTCGTTGCCGAAATTGTCGGCGTAGCCCCAGTCGTATTCGCCATTGACCCAGTAGGAGCCGTTGCCCGACTGGTCGTAGGTGCGGCTCTTCAGGCAGGGACCGTAAAGCGTATAGCTGTCCGTGCCGATCCACGCCGGGTAGTAGCTGGGCTGGTCGTGGTACTGTTTCAGGTAGTCGATCTTGCCCTTGACGCCCTGGTTGTCCTTCCATTGTACGTCGGCTCCCGAGTAGGTCGGCCGGTAATAGGTGACCGCGTAATCCTGAACGGTCTCCTCTTTGCCGTATTCCGATCCTTTGAGTTCATACCATTCGTCGTCGGGCAGGGTGTTGCCGTTGGTGTCCTGCATCACATAGACGATACCCGGTTCGGACGAACCCTTGAAGGCGTTGCCCGTGATCGAGAAGTTGTAGCCTCCCTTGTATCCGGACGAGGAGTTGTCGATGCTGTGGTCGAAGCCCACGACGATGTAGCCGCCCCAGCCGCCGAGCGATACCCAGGTATTTTTCTTCATCCGTTCTTCGGCGTAGGCGACTGCCGCTTCGGGACTGGTTTCCGTACCGGTGAATCCGCCCGAAACCAGTTCGTTGATGAACTGTCCCGGGGCCGGCGTATATTCGTACACCCGGTCCCACGTCGCGCTGCTGGCTCCCGAAGCCGGGCGGCGGTGCGACTCTTCTTCGCTGTGGCATTCGACGGTGAACTCCAGCGTAGCCCGGGTTTCATTGGTGCGCGTGATGCACTTCGAGAGGGTCATTTCGGGTTCGTCGGTGGTATCCGTTACGGTGAAAACGATCTTTTTGATTCCCGTTTCGGTCGGGGTATAGGTGTACGAAAGCTCGGTCCCGACCTCTTGTCCGTCGATCGTCCAACTGAACTTGGGGTTGGTGCCGTTCCAGATGAATGGCCGCAGAGTGATCGTGCGGTCGAGCGATACGGTGCGGGTCAGACCGTCGTATTTGCGTCCGATAGGTACCGCCGTAACCGATACCGCCAGTGCATCGACCACCTCCACCTCGATTGTCATTTCGTCCGAGCCGTCCTCGTTTTCCGTGCGCAGGGAGACTTCGTATGTTCCGGCGATCTCCTCGCAGAATTCATAGACGGCCTCATCGCCGACCGGTTCGGCTTCGGCGGCACCCGGACGGCGCAGCGTCCAGAGAAAAGTGCTGTTCTCGGCCGACTGTACGGTGGGCGCGAATTCGTATTTGCGTCCTTTCACGACCTCCAGCCCGTCGGTCTGCATGGGGAAAGAGATCAGGGGCGGCAGCAGCTCCTGTACCTCGACGAGAACCGTTTCGACGGTCGTGCCGTTCGGGGTGGTTACCTCCAGGTCGATGTAGTAGCCGTTGACGCCTTCCGAAATTTCATTGCCGGAATCGAACCGGTAGGTGAGCTGCGGTTCGGTCGAGATGATTTTGCCCGTTTCTTCCAGTTTCCATGAGTAAACGGCCCGATCGACGAACTGGTAGGAGGGCGTAATGGTGAACTCCCGGCCGACCTTGACGGGATAGACGGCCGGGTCGGTGTCGAACGTGATGATCGGCACCTGTTCGACATCGGTGGTGATGAGCTCGTCCTTGTTGCAGGCGACCGCCGTCAGAGCGAGCAATATGAAATAGATCCGTATTTTGTTCATGGATGATGATTCTTATTATATGATTAGCGCCAGCAGAAGGCGCCGGGGATGATCCCGACATAGAATTCGTCGAGCAGTTCGCCGTCGGGCGAATAGCGCAGTACGACACCGTTCTGCACGTAATCGATCGCGTCGGCGATATAGACTTCCGAATTGACGGGGTTGATCGTCAGTCCGTAGTAGAGCGTATTGTTGTAGGGAAGGAATGGTTTTACCGGAAACTTGTCGGCCGTTACCGGCAGGCGCCAGACCGCCTTGTTGATGAAGTAGATCGTGTCGCGTGTGCCGTTGAGCTACACTTCGGAGGGCCAGTCGCCGAATTTGAACTTGAACTGTTTCTCGATCTTGCGGGTTGCGGCGTCGATGCAGTAGAGCGATGGCGCCTCGTGTCCGTAGGGCGAACCTTCGTAGCCACCGTCGGTCACCGTCCAGATCTTGTTGTACTTGTCCATGACCAGCGAGGTGGGCTGGATGCCCACGGTGATCTGGTCGCAGACCTTGTCGGTTTCGGTGTCGATCACCAGGATTCGGTTCTGGTACGACCAGCAGTTGGTGAAGACGTATTTGTCGTATTGCACCATCTGTTCAGTCGAACCGGTTTCGAAATCCATATCCGTTTCGACATAGCCGGTGATCTGGTAGGTCTTGGGATTGACGATGTAGATGCGCGGATCCCAGATTTGGGTGACGTAGGCTTTTTCGTCGCTCAGGAAATGGATGTAGCGGGGCGAAGTGAAGCCCGTGATGCGTCCCACCTCCTTGAAGGTGTTGATGTCGATCGCATAGATCACGCCCGAGTTGTTCACTACGATCCAACCGATACCGTTGCGGATGACCATCGACTGCGCGACGTCGCCCAACTTGATGGCGTTGGCTCTGGCGAAAACTTCATTCTCGACATGTTTTTTCTCCGGATCGTAATAGGAGAGCGAGGCATTGCCGTACATGAAATTCCCTTCGTTGGTGATGAAGAGCCCCTTGCCGGTCACCTCGTCGCCCGAACCTGCGTTGTCGATTTCGAAATCCTCTTTCTCTATCGGACCGTAATCCATGCACGACACGGCCAGCGCCGCGCATGCACAGATTACGATTCCTCTTTTCAACCCATTGAACATAATTCTATTTGTTTATCCATTCGTCCGAGAAACGGTAGGCGAAATCCACGCCTGCCGGACTCGCTTTCTTCTGATAGAAGCTCGAAAACTCCAGGGCATCGCTGCGCGATACGTCGTAAACGTGGATACGGCTGTTCGTATAGCTCGATTTTCCGACCCACAGTTGTTCGGTCGTCGGGTGTACGCCCATGTAGCCGTAGATGATGGATCCTCCCGAACTTTCCGCATCGAGGGCTGCCGTGATGTAGTCCCAGTTGACCCTGCCTGTTTCGTAGTTGTAACGCATCGCTTCATAGGCGCTGAAGTCCTGTTTGCCGATGAAATAGAGGTGCGGCTGCGTGAAGCTCGCACACATCTGCACTGTCGGCGAAGCCGTGCCCGTGCGCAGTTCGATCTGTTCGGGCAGGTTCGTTTCCGAAACGACCTCGCCGTTCGCGTCCAACGCTACGATCATAGCCGGTTTGGTGAAGCTCGCCGCACCGGTCATGCCCGAGTTTCCGGTAAATTCGCCCGTAAAGATAGCATAAATTTTCCCATCGTAACCCTTTGCGAGGTCTTTCACCTGGCGGTTTTCGTAGGTGACGGTTTTGATTACGGCATCCGTCGCGGGATCGAGGACGATCACCGAATTGCCCCGTCCGGCGAAGACCTTGCCGCGCGAGAAGACCATGCGGGCCTTGGTCGCCCCCGTCTTCGTGAAAGCACCGAATGTTCCCGGAATGTCGCTCGTGCGGATGATGTTGGTCTGAAGGTCCACGATGCGGATGCCCGAATGAGATTCGTTGTCGGCCGTGGAGTATTGGATATAGGCCTTTTCGGGACTTACGACCACGATGTGCTGCGGCCAGCAGAGGGTCGATTTTGAACTTTGGGTGGCACCCGTAGAGGTATCGACGTTTGCGTAGAACTGCATGTCGCGTGCCACGAGGCGTTTCATCGTGTGGGCATCGCAGACGACGAAGCGTCCGTCGCCGTTGAATGTGGTCCCCATGCTGCTTGTCTTGCCGTTTTGGGTAATGAAGTAGATCTTGCCGTTGGCCATGTACATATCCTGAAGGACGTTGCCGATTTCGTTGTCGTTGATCTCCTCGTAAACCTTTTCATGATAGCGCATGTGTTGGTCGAAATAGACGATCGTGCCGTTCTCCGAGGTCATGTTGCCCTCTATGAGGACGAACGTGCCTTCGGGATGGGTGAAGTCGAGCACGTAATACTCCTGTGAGAGGATCGGCTTGCCGTCGGACCGGATCGTTACGGTGTTTTCCAAATCCATTCCGTCGGTGTATTCCGCAGGAGGAGCGATCAGGAGCGAACGCCGTGCGATGTCGAAATCGGCCGTCCAGCCTGCCGGTGCCGATGTCATTTCGACCGTGGGAATCCATCCTTCGGCCGTCAGTGCATACGCTTCCGAAGCGCCGTATTTCATACAAACGGGTTCGTCCGAATCCTCCAGCCCCTGAATTTCGAGGCTGCCTCCGTCGCGCTTGGTAATCTCGGTCGTCAGGCGGTAGATACGGCCCGCTTCGAAATTGCGTCCGGTTTTGGTCTCGGTATAGACGCTGCCGTCGGCGAAGGTGTAGGTTACGTGTATTTCCTCTGCGCTGCAATCCGCCGGATAGACGACCGCTGCGGCGAATACGCTCGCGGTGCTGCTCGTCGCGGGCAGTTCGACACCCTCCTTGCCGAACGAAAGCGTTACGGCGTTGTTCGCATCGGTCGCATCGCTGAATTCGGTGCCGTCGAAGGTGCGCGTACCGGTCAGTACGGTCGAGGCGTCGGTCGCTGCCAGCGTGACGGAAACGAGCTTCTCCTTCACGTCCTGCGACCAGGGGTTGAACCAGACGTAAGCGGTGGCGTGCGAGAGGGTGAATCGTCCTTCGGAGTCGGTCGTGGCATAGCCGAAATCGCCGTTCGGTCCGAGTTGCAGTTTGCCCGGCTCCGCCTGGCGTTGTTCGGTCGGAACGACGGCTTCGGCGTCGGTGCCGGTCATGTTGTAATAAATCCGGTAGGGTGCATCCCCCGGGAGGTTCGTGAATCCGAAGTCGGCGACATTGCCGTCCGTTCCCGCTTCGGCGCTCTGTACGCCGCCTGCCCAGATTCGGTCGCCGGTGCTCCATTGAAATTGAATTTCGGTCCCGTCGCCAGGCACGAATTGAGTGCGGCTCGCGGTGCCGGAAATACCCGTGAGGGTTACCTCCCGTCCGGGTTGGGGACCGACTTCGGGAAGTTCCTCGATGTCCGAGGTGCAGGCCGCCAGGCCGAGTCCTGCGAGGATGTATAGTAATTTTTTCATGGCGATTCGATTAAATGCGGATGAAAATGCCTGCAATCCGGGGAGGATTGCCGACATTTTCACCGCGCGATCATTCTATTTTAGTGTTAGCCTTCCACATCGTATTTGAAAGTGAATCCATAGGCGTCGGTAGCCAATTCCGCCCACGAAGAGTCGGCGTAGGCGCCCGTACCGCCGACCGGATCGGTCGATTTGGGTAGGTGGATGACTCTGTTTTCGGCCGGGACATCCTTGCCTGCGTGGTCGTACCACGAACCGCCGAACGGACCGGTACCGTAGTCGTCCTTCAGGGTCGGCGGCGTAGTCGAGCGGCAGGTGATGTCACCCAGCAGGGGACATGCGCCGCCCATGTAGCTCGTGCCGGTGAAGCTGTAGGCATTGATCGTCTTCATATTCTTGCCGAACGATACTTTGGCCAGTTTGACGCATCCGGCAAACGCGTTTTGTCCGATCGTTTCCGTTGCATCGGGGAAGGTGATTTCGGTCAGTTCGGCGCATTTCTGGAACGCGTAGTCCGAAATGGTCACCACTCCGGTGCCGAGATCGATCGTCGTGAGGGCCGTGCAGCTCGCAAACGCGTTGCCGTTGATCTTCGTGACGGAATTGGGCAGGGTTACGGAGGTCAGTTTGGTGTTCTGGAACATGTAGTTGCCGATTTCGGTCACACCCTCCTCGACAGTCACGCTGACGAGCGATGCGCAGGAGTCGAAAGCGTTCGATCCGTAGCTGATGCCTTTCAGTAGCGTTACCGAGGTCATGCCCGTTTTTTGGAAAGCGGCCGAAGAGGTTTTCGTTACGTTCTGCGGGAATACGATGCCTGCGAGGTTCGCATTCGATTTGAACGAGTTAGGGAAGGTTTCCGATTCGTAAACGACTTCCGAGAAATCCACCGTAGCCGGAGCTGCGAGTGCTTTCACGGCATCCGCTACGGCCTTCATCTGTTCTGCCGTCATCACCGTATTGTCACCGGCCGTCTTGACGTACAGCGTAGTGAAGGTTTGCGGAATTTCCGATTTCCAGGGATCTTCGCCGGAAGCGCGGTAGTAAAGGCCTTCGCTCAGGTAGTCGGGACCGAGCGCCTCCATCGTATAGCCGCTGGCGGCTGTGGTCCAGGAGGAGTAGGCTTCGACCGATGCTACGTGGAACGTTTTGCTGCCTTGGACCGAAGTACCCGCGCCGGAGAAACTGTCGGCCTGTACCGCAGGGGCCGTTGTCGGTTCCGCATAGACGTCTGCGAGCAGTGCGGCGTTTTCGAAGGCCTTGCTGCCGATCGAAGTCAGCGTGTTGCCCGAGATGGTCAATTTGGTCAGCTTCGACCAGTCGGAGAAAGAACCCGCACCGATCGTCACGATCGTTTTCGGAATGGTCAGGTTTTCGATCGCGTCGTTCGTTGCGAAGGCATTGTCGCTGATAGCGGTGAGGCCTGCACCGAATTGGAGCGTAGCGATATTGGGGTTGTTGCTGAAGGCTCCGTCACCCAGCGTGGTAACGTTGTCGGGCAGGGCGAGTGCCGTCAGGCCGCAGTCGGCGAAAGCACGATCGCCGAGGGTTGTCACGCCAGAACCCAATGTCAGGGTCGCCAGCTTGGAACAGCCTTCGAAAGCGCTCGCGCCGATTGTCTGAACCGAAGCGGGAATGGTGACGGTCGTAATAGCCGTACAGCCGGCGAACATTTCGGCCGGGATGGTCGTTGCCGAACCGAGGGTAATGGCCGTGAGTTCGGTACAGTCGCGGAAGCTCTTTTCGCCGAGTGTCGTGGCAGAAATTTTTGCCGAGGTAAGACCGGTACCGGCGAATGCCTCGGTTCCGATGTTTTCGATCGCAGATAGGCTTGTTTCGACGAGTGCGCTACACCCTTTGAACGCTTTGTCGCCGACGGTTTTAACGCTCGACGGCAGGGTGAGGGATGCCAGCGCTGTACATCCTTCGAACGTGCTTTCGCCGATGATTTCGACACCGGTCGGAACGGTCGCCTTGGTCAGGGCCGTGCAGCCTTTGAAGGCTCCGGCTGCGATCGAGGTCGTATTTTCGAAGAATTTGATCGTACCCAGTTTCGCATTGCCGGCCAGTGAGACGGGGAATTCCGTGGCTTCGAATTTCGCCATGTTCAGATCAAGTGTCACGGGAGCGGACTGTGCCGAGATTTTGGTGATGACGGTATTGAACTGGCTGGCGGTAAGGGCTGCATTGTCGCCTACGGTGCGCACATACAGTGCGGTGAATGTCGCGGGCAGGGTCGGAACCCAGTCGGCCTCGCGCGAAGCACGATAGTAGATGCCGTCCGTCAGTTGCTGGTCGTTGATGTCCTGCAGCGCATATCCCTGCGAGGTTACGTCCGTCCAGGCCGTTTCATAGGCATCGTAGGACGCAGCCGGAACATAGAGGATTTTTGCACCTTCCACTTTGCTGCCGGCGCTGCCGAAAGCGGAGTTTCCCAGCGAGGGCGCATTCTCGGCCCGGCAGGTAATGGTTTGCAGATTGCTTGCCGAAATGAAGGCGTTGCGTCCGATCGAGGTCACCTTTTCGCCCAGATCGATCGAGGTGACGTTGGCACAGTTCCAGAAGGCGTAATTGGCGATCGCGGGGATATCGATAATAATGCGGGTGAAGGCGCTGCAACCGCCGAACGAGCGCTCGTCGAGCGATTTCAGCGTTTCGGGGAAGGTTACGTCCTGCAACTTGCCGCAGTTGTAGAAGGCGTCGTTGCCGACAGTCTCCAGCTTGGAGGGCATATTGATTGTCGTGAGGGCCGAACATGCGTTGCACAGGTTGGCCGGAATTGCAGTCAGTGCATCGGGAAACTGTATGCGTTCCAGTGATTTGCAGTTCTTGAATACGGATGATTCTATTGTAGTCACGCTTTCCGGGATCGTGATCTCTTCGAGTCCGGTCGCTTCGAATGCTTCGGCTCCGATGCTCTTCAGTGTCGAGGGCAGGGTTACATCGGTCAGAGCTGTGCAACTGTCGAATAAGAATCGTGGAATTGCTTCCACACCTTCGGGAATTACGACCGATGTCAGCAATTTGCAGCCGTAGAACGCATAGATGTCCAATGTGCGCACCGAGGAAGGAAGCTCGATGGATTCCAGTTTGGCACAGTTGCGGAAGCAGTTCTGCCCGATGGCAGTCAGGCCTTCTGGAAAGGTTACCCGCGTCAGGTTCTCACAGCCGTAGAAAGCCCCGGAATTGTAGGTGCTGGGAGTGAAAGTCTGGATATTACGGGGCAGTGCGATCTCCTGAAGATTGGTCTTGCGGGTGAAGTCCATCGGAAATTCGGTCGTGGCGAAGGTAGCTTCTCCCAGGTCGATGACCGCGCCGTTCGCGAGGTTGCCTGCAATCGAGGTAAGCTCCTCGGCCGAGAGGGTCGATTCGCCCAGGGTAACGACTTTCAGGTAGCCGATCGGCTCGGTCGGCAGCTCTTCCGCAACACCGGCTTCGGTCATGAAGAATGCGCCGGAGCTTTTGCAGTCGGCTTTGGCGATCTGCGTCGAGAGGCGCAGCGTGTGGCCCGGGGTGAGTGTTTTGCCTGATTTGGTTTGCAGATAAACCGAACCGTCGGCGAATTTATAGACGATCGAAACCGTTGCCGCCGAAAGATCGGCGGGGTAGAGTACCATGGCGGCGAACACGTCGGTATCGCTGCTCTGCGAAGGCAGGGCGATGCCTTCTTCGCCGAACGACAGGGTTACGGACGAAGAGCCTTTGCAGTCGCCCAGCTTGCCGTCTGCGAAGGTGGTTTCGCCGGCGATGGTTTGACCGCCCGATACGCTCAAGGTGATCGAGAGCAGGTTCGAGGTGACATCGCTCGAATAGGTGTCGAACCAGACGTAGGAGGTCGCATGCTCGAGCGTAAAGGTTCCGTTTTGCGCCGTTGCATAACCGAAGTCACCGTTTTGGCCCAGGTTCAACTCTCCGGCTGCCTGCTGTGTCTGCTCGGCCGGAATCAGGGCTGTTGCGGCTGCCGGGCCGGTCAGGTTGTAGAATACGTCGTACGTGTCGGCCGTTTCGAGGGATTCGAAAACGAATGTCGCCTGGCTGCCGCCTTCGGCGATGGCTTCGCTTCGGGTATTGCGTGCCCAGATGTAGTCGCCGGCGCTCCAGAGGAACGGAACGGCTCCGTCTTCGGCTCCGCCGAAACCGGTGCGGGTGCCCCGGCCGGAGAATCCGGTCAGTACGACCTGCGTATTTCCGTCAGGAGCAGGGGCGATAGGTTCTACGTCCGCATCTTTCGTGCATCCTGCGAATGCGAGCAGGAATGCGCACAATATGTATAAGTAGTTTTTCATCGGTAATCTCCTTTTTATCCGTTAGTTCCACTCTTCCCATTCGCTCGATCCGGCGCCTGCGCCGCCGAGGATTTCATCGGTGGCGAGTACCTGAACCTTGGCTATGACCGTTGCGGTAGCGCCTACGGCTACGACGGATACTTCACCCGAGGTTTCGGCATATACGTTCTCCTTGGCAGGGGCTGTGATGGTCAGCACATCGCCTTCGAGCCAGGCGCGCCAGCCGTCGGGTTTGGCGATGGCGAGGTTTTCAACGCCTTTTTGGGTAACGGCGAGGTTCTGCGAAGCGCCGAATTTCAGCGTCAGCGATGTGCGCTCGATGACGAAATTCACCTCCTTGGCTTTGGGCAGAACGATCTGATCGCCGTTGGTGAGCGTGAAGGTTACGCTTTCATCGTCCTGTACGACGCTTTTGAAGAAAGAGTCGCCGTCTTCTCCCTTATCGCCGTTCGCACCGTCCTTACCGACCGCTTTGATCGGCTGTCCGTCTTCGCCTTTGATGGTTTCGCCGTCGATCTCCCAATAGCCGTCCTTGTTGATGGTCGGGGTTTTACCGTTTTGGCCCGCAACCGGAATCTTGTTCTGGTTATCGTCGAGCAACCACTGGTCATCGCCGCCCAGCGTCCAGTAGTAGATGCCTTCGAATTGCGCGATGCCGATGGCCGGCGCCGCTGCGCCGTCTTTGCCGTTGTGCAACGTGATGGTCTTGCCGTCGTTGAAAGTGATCGTGCAGCTTCCGTCCGCCGCTTCGGTGTAGTTGGTGATGAATTTGTTTTCGTTCAGGGCGTCGATGATCGTCTTGAGCGAATTGACCTGTTCCTTCATCGAAGCGATCTCCTGTTTTAGGTTTTCGATCTCCTGGCGGATTTCGGTGTCGTCGTACTTGTCGTCCGAACAGCCCCAGGTCATTGCTGCGCAGCAGGCAGCGAGAACTAACAGCGTAAAGAATTTTTTCATAATTTAAGAATTTGATTTATTGGTTGAATTTTGTTTTCCATGTTCCGCAGAATAGGCAGGCTGTATCGGAACCCGTCGGTTCGGAGGAGGGGCATTGTGCTGCGCCGAAACGACGAAGGCGTCCGCCGGAGGAAACGAATGTCCGTTCCGGAGAACGCCTGAAGCGCAGCCCGGCGAAGGCCGGGTAGAGTGAGCGCATGTCACGCCCGTTGAAATGTCAGCCGTAAAATAGCCGTAAGTCATCGATACTCCTGTCGTTTAGTCCTGTTCGGAACTTACACGCGAGGGTACAGAAGAAATACATGGAAAAATAGCGCGCCGAAGACTATCTTGCACGATTTCGACCCGAAACCCGCGGGTGTAAATCCTGATTGTCAAGGCAGGTCTTCTGACTCGTTTCCTCCGCAACGCCTTCCCAGCGATATAGCCAGTGGCAAAGAGTGCGCGAAGTTGCCCGGTCGGGGGCTGAAACTCACAGCAGCAGGTACTGTCGCCGATTTTCACGGCATTCTCTATTAATCGGCTTGGAAAAGTGATTCCAAGTCCGAACCTTGCGGGTGCAAAGGTATTGCTTTTCCGGGATTATTCGCAAACGAAATCGGAAATAAATTTCAATGAATTTTGTAATTCATTGAAAAACATGGTTTTGTTAAACGACTATTTGCGGAAGATGAAATAGACGGCCAGAATCAGGCAGACGAAACCCGCCAGGTGGTTCCACCGCAGGGTGTCCGATTTCATGAAGACGACGGCGAAGACCGTGAAGACCAGCAGGGAGATGACTTCTTGGATCACTTTGAGCTCCCAGATCGAGAAGGGGCCTCCCAGTTGGGAGCTGCCGATGCGGTTGGCCGGGACTTGGAAACAGTATTCGAACAGGGCGATGCCCCAGCTGAGCAGGATGATGGACAGCATCCCGAAGCGTTCTATCTTCGATTTGAAAGCGATATGCCCGTACCAAGCCAATGTCATGAAGGTATTGGAGAGGATCAGCAGGGCGATGGTGGCGAGGGCGCGGTTCATGACAGCAGGGCATCGAGATCGGTTATCGAGGCGAAATCGTCGATGATGACGTCGGCCTCCGTTTGGGTTTCGAGAATATCTCGGGAGAGAGTCGTTACCAGGGCTACGATGCGTCCGGCACCGGCCCGACGGGCGGCGGTGATGCCGGCCCGGGCGTCCTCGAATACGAGACAATCGGCAGGCTGCAGATGCAGCCCTTCGGCCGCCAGCAGGTAGATTTCCGGATCGGGTTTGCAACGGGTCACCCGGTCCCCGCTGACGATGCAAGAGAAATAGTCCGCGATACCGCAGTTGCCGAGGACGAAATCGACGTTTTCGCGGCAGCCCGACGAACCGACGGCGCAGGGGATGCCTCGGCGACGCAGCTCTTCGAGCAGGTCCACGAGCCCCCGTACGGGGCGGATTTCCGGAGCATAGACTTCGCGGTAGATGGCCTCTTTCTCCTCGCCGAGCGCTTTCAAGCCCTTTTCGCGTATGATTTCTTCGGGCAGGATCTGGCGCATGATATCGTCGTTGCCCATGCCGAAGGAGGTCTGAAGCTTCCGCTGCCACTCTTCGACGCCGTAACGCTTGCAGAATATTTCGAATGCCCTGACATGCGCCCGGGTGTTGTTCACCAGTACGCCGTCCATATCGAATAGAACTCCCCGTATCATCTTGTTGTTTTTTCCGCGCAAAAGTAATCATATTTCCGGGAGTTGCCGCCGAAACGACCGGGAAATTGCGGGGCGGAACTCTTTGAGGCGGGATTGTATGCTTGAAATGGCGATTATATCTTTTTTTAATGCGCCGTTTCCGACGATCGCAGCATCCGATCCGGAGGTTGCTTATTCGCCGACCTGTGGCCGCATCCGTAATTCCGCTCTCCTATATGTATTCTCTTCTCGGAGGGAAGTTTGGAGGCTACGTACCCGAAGTGGCACGCTAAAAAAGTATATATGCACCTAAAATTTGAGGTTAAGACTGAAATTGACCGTGAAGGTCGGGATCGACAGTCCGGGGATGGGGCGGTGGTGTGTGAGCCGCCAAATGAAATCCACGCGCAGCAGACGGAAGATGTTCTCGATGCCGAAACCGGTTTCGAGGTAAGGGTGTTCGACCGACGACATTCCCACCGGAAAGAGCATGACCGCTTTCGTATTCGGAAGACTGCCGTCGTTGCGGGCTGAAAGGGTGCCGTAAACTCCCTTGAAAACAAAGACTTCGCGCCAGTTGAGTTTTTTGAGGAGCGGTACGCGGCCCAGCAGGAATCCGTTGAAGTGGTGTTCGTAGAAGAACGAAATCCAGGCGTCCGACGAGAATTCGTAGAAATTCATGCACGAGAAGGCATAGCGGTCGTAAAAATAGGTGCCGTTTCCCTCGTGCAGCTTCAACAGCAGGTAGGGAACCTTGCCGAAGATCTTGCCGCCTTCGAGCATGAGCCGCGAGTATCCCACAGGCGGCAGGTTGAGCCGGTACTGCATGCGGCCTTCGAGCCGCAGATAGTCGTAGCTGGTGGGCAGTATGCCTTTTTTCGCACCGATGAAATCGAAAGAGAAAATCGGGTATTTCGAACCCATGTGCCGGACTTCGAACGGCGTGCGGACGATCGTTTCGTCTTTGGACAGCCGCAGTCCGATCCGTACCGAAGCGTCGTTGATGCCGTGGAGCCAACTTCCGTCGGGCAGGATCATCGGGACATAGCGGTTCGAGGAGATATGGCGCCCCCGCAGCTCGAACGAACTGCTGATACCGTGCAGCCACTCGTGCTCGTAGAGAGCGATCCCCTCTTCGATGGTCGAGAGCCGCGAGGTCCCTCCCCGGGAGAAGATCGAACTCAGGATATTGTTTTCCGAAAGAGCGTTGACACCCGAACTGAGCTGGATCGCATCGTTGCGGTAGGTGACGGTCAGCTTGCGTAGCAACTGTCTGCGGAACATCACCTCTATTTCCGATGCACCCTTGAAGTCCTCGTCCCGGGTGCCGTAGGCCAGGTAGGTCGAGAGCCTTACGCGCCGACTGAACTCTTTGGTCGTACGTACGCCTATCTGGAAGCGGGCGCCCTCCAGTCGGTTGAAGCTGATCGCTTTGGAGTAGGGACCTATGCCGACGTATTTGGTATTGTAATAGCCGCCGATGATGGTGTTGAGAACCGTGTAAATGTTTTTGTAGAGGGGAACCTGCTGGATCGAATCGACCATTCGGTAGATGGTCTTCTCCTTTTGAGAGAGGGCGTAGGGACGCAGTGAGTCCCATTCGACCCGTTTGCCCGAAATCGCGTCGTCGGAGAGAACCACGCTGGCCGATGTCCCCAGAATATGTTTGGGGATCGGCGTGTCGAATTTTACGTCGGAATAAGTCACTTCGCGGCTGCCCAGGAAAGCGAGCATCTTCGAGGACTCGGACTTGGTAAGCGTGAAGTCGGCGGTCATTTTTTCCCGCTGCGGGAACCACAGCGAATCGGCCGTCAGTCGGTTGTCGATTTCGATCGCCAGGTGCCGGATCCAGTTTACATTGACCCCTTTGGCCATTTTTACGCGGGCCGAACGCAGCGCGTAGCTCGCCGAGTCGATATTGACCTCGCCGTCGAGAACGGGGGTGGCGACGCTTTTGGGGTGGAAGCGGATCTTGTAGGTCTTGCGGCCCTCCGCGTTCGTACTGTCCACCAGAAAGTATTTATAGAACGAGCGCCCCGAGTTGGAGAGGGGGCTGGCGAACTTCACCCCGAACAGATCGATGAAATTTTCGTAAAGATTCACGTCGGCGTGCAGGTGCCCGGTGAATTGTGCGAGCATGCTGTTGTCTTCGATACCGGATATCTGGCTGGCGCGGATCACCTCACGGGCGACGGCCGGCGTGCGGCTGTGGTAGTAATCCGCTGCCGTTTCGGAGATCATTACAGGCAGGTAGGGTTGTCCGGTGACATCCGATGTGTCGATGTGCTCGAAAATGAAACCGAAGTTTTGCTGGAGTTTTCTGCTTCGAAATTCCCGGACATTGGCCAGGCCGAGTTCCATTTTCGTATAGGTGCGGCAGATGTAGCGGTCGTATTCTTCGGGATCGTTGTATTTTTTGTTGCGTACGATGCCCGCGAGAATCGGGTGTGCCGGATTGTCCCCCGGTGTGACCACGACATTTCCGATTTCGAGGTGCGTGGGATTGAGCCGGAAATCCACCCGGTTGTCGCTTCCGGCCGGGATCGGACGAATCTGGGGCTCGTAGCTGACCATTTCTGCCCGGATGTAGCTCGACGTGTCGCGATTTTCGATCGAGTAGCACCCTTCGTCGTCGGTGGTGGTGCCGGTCGTCGTCCCCGGGAACAGGACGACGGCATAGGGAATCGGTTCGCCCGTCTGTGCGTCCGTGACCGTACCGTACACCCGGGTGTTCTGGGCAGCGCAGGGGCCGTACAGAAATAGTCCCGCAAGAGCGAGGATTATGCCGCATAGTCGTTTCATCGGAGCCTTGCCGGAGTGTCGTTTCGGGTTTCGGAAGGAAATAAATGAGATCAAAAATACGAAGATTTTACCGGACTATCAAAAATTGTTATTTTTGCCGGACCGGATGGAATTGTTGCCTGCGAGATGAAACATGAAAACGTCAAAATAGAAAAAACCAATGCGGCCCGTCTGCTCGACCGTGCCAAAATCGCCTACGAATTGATCCCGTACCGGGTGGACGAGGAGCATCTGGCCGCGACTCATGTGGCCGAACAACTCGGTGAAGATATCGCCACGGTTTTCAAGACGCTCGTACTCAAGGGAGACCGCACGGGCCATTTCGTCTGCGTCGTACCTGGAAATCATGAAGTCGATCTGAAAGCTGCGGCCCGCGTGTCGGGCAATAAGAAAGCCGACCTGATTCCTGTCCGGGAACTTCTTCCGACGACCGGTTATATTCGGGGAGGCTGTTCTCCGATCGGGATGAAAAAAACCTTCCCGACCTTTTTCCATATTTCCGTTTTACAGCATTCGGCCGTTTATGTCAGTGCGGGAGTTCGAGGGTTGCAGATCCGGATCGCTCCGCAGGATCTACTCCGCTTCGTCGGAGGCGAAACGGCCGAAATCAGCCGTCCGTCGTCTGTGGCGGCGGACGAATAGAATCCGTATTTTTTTGCTCCCCCCCCCTGCGTCGGATGCGCGGGTTTGCCGCGTTATCGAAACGACAGCCGGAGCGGAATTTTTCCGGGACGATTCGTCATTTCCCTTTGGGGACCGGTCTGGTTTCGCCCTTGAGTGCCGGAAGTGAGATGCCGTACCGTACCGCCAGAATCCGAATGAGGATCACCGAGCAGGCGGCGATGAACTGCGTGGGGGCCGCCGGCAGGTCGAGATACATACAGAGATAGTAGATCAGTCCGCCGCAGATGCAGGCGATAGCGTAGATGTCTTTGCGGAAAATCAGGGGTACTTCGTTCAGCAGCACGTCGCGCAACATACCGCCCGCCGCACCGGTCAGCGTACCCATGATGATACCCACCCACATCGGATAGCCGACGGCTATGCTTTTCTGAATGCCGACGACGGTGAAAAGCCCCAGTCCGACGGCATCGAAAATAAAGAAGGTGTTGTTAAGCCGGATCACGTATTTGCGTAGCCCGACTACGAACAGGAAGGCGAATCCCGATACGACCAGGTAGGAGACGTTCTGCATCCAGAAAGGGGGCAGGCCCAGCAGCAGGTCGCGCAGCGTACCGCCGCCGACGGCCGTGACGAATCCGACCACATAGGCTCCGAACCAGTCGAAATGTTTGGCCGAAGCGAGCCGGATGCCGCTGATGGCGAATGCGAAGGTACCGACATAGTCGAGAAGGGTGATGAAATTCATGATGTTTCGATTTTTCGGCCGCAAAGGTAGTAATTATCTCGCCGGATTATCGATAACGACGAAATAAATTCGATAGCTGCGATCGGGCTGCCGATTTCTGTTTTCTGTTTTCTGTTACCGGCCGTATGATACGGGGCGGAGGCGTTTCCTGCGGGGCCATTGCGGAATTTTCCGGCAAGGAGTGTTCGGGTTCCGTTTTTTTTCGTACTTTTATGCGGCGTAAATTCGGCTCGGAACGATGGTTTTACTTCTTCATTCCGGTTCATTGGTTTGCTTTTTCATGTTACTTAAATATTTCCCACTATGAAATTTTTTATCGATACAGCTAACCTGGCCCAGATCCGGGAAGCTAACGAAATGGGTGTGCTCGACGGGGTGACGACCAATCCTTCGCTGATGGCCAAGGAGAACATTCGCGGTGAGGAGGCCTGCCGTCGCCATTACCTCGAAATCTGCTCCATCGTCGATGGCGATGTGAGCGCCGAGGTGATCGCCACCGATTTCGACGGTATGGTCCGCGAAGGGGAAGCGTTGGCGGCCTTGCACAAGAATATCGTGGTCAAACTCCCGTGTACGGCCGACGGTATTCGTGCCGTAAAGTATTTCGCGGGCAAGAATATCCGCACTAACTGCACGCTGGTCTTTTCCGTCGGTCAGGCTCTGCTGGCAGCCAAGGCCGGTGCGACGTACGTGTCGCCGTTCGTAGGCCGTTTGGACGATATTTGCGAGAACGGGGTGGCTCTCGTCACCGAGATCGTGCGTATGTATCGTTACTACGGTTATGATACGCAGGTGCTGGCGGCATCGATTCGGCATACGCAGCACATCGTCCAGTGTGTCGAGGCGGGGGCCGACGTGGCGACCTGCCCGCTTGCGGCGATCAAGGGTTTACTGAAACACCCGCTGACCGACATCGGTTTGGCGCAGTTCCTGGCAGACCACGCCAAGGTGAATTCGTAGGGAGGCGGCGTTTCCCGTATGGAAAAGCGATGCCGATGATCGAAAAATCATCGGCATCATCATTTCGTATTCGGGCCGGAATCCGATCAGATTTCCAGCCCCATGATATAGTCGTTCATGTAGAATCCGCCTCCGATTTCGAAATCGCCTTCGCGCAATTTGCGCATACCCATCCGTTCGTAGAATTTTACGGCTTTGTTATGGCGATTTACGTGGAGCTCCATCCGGCAGGGAGCCGGGTGGAGCTGTTTGATGTGTTCGATAGCCTTGCGGAAGAGGAAGCTCCCCGCGTGCACACCCTGGAATCGGGGCAGGATGTAGATTTTTTGCAGGATGTAGAGGTCGTCTGCTTCGGGCTGGACAGAGAGATAGCCGCAGGGAGTGCCGTCCTTGTAGGCGATGTAATATACGTGCCCTTCGGCCATCTGCCGCCGGAGGTTTTCGGGGGAGTACATCCACTCCATCATGTAGTCCAACTGTTCGGGCGAAAGGATGGTTTTATAGGTGTCGGGAAATGCGACGCAGGCCATTTCGCGTATCAGTCCGCAATCTTCGACGGAGGCTTTTCTGGCAGTAAACATAAGGTGTTCGATTCGGTTTCGCTCTTGCAAATATATTGAAAGCCAGGAGAAACCGGGAACTTGTTCCCGGTTTTCTGAGGTGCATTCTATCTAGAATATGTTCAAAGATGGTGATTCTGGTAGTCGGAGAGTTCTGTTTTTGTCGCGATAATTTGTCGGGCTGTATGAGACGGATGCCTGGGCAATAACAAATTAGGCCAATATTGTAGCCACAAAATTTCTATAGTCCCTCCTCGACGGTTTTCCGTACAGGTTCCTGGTACTGTTTACCTTTTCCGAAACGGAAGTTGATTTTCAACATTACTCTGTTCCAGGCATTTTTTACATAAGAAGTCCCTTGTGTTCTGACGATACTGTTCTCGATGGAATGGTAATGGCTTTCCGGATTGGTGAGGAAATTGTCGCAGGAGAGTTGAAATGCCCAGTCTTTGTATTTATATCTCACACCTATCGCAGAGGATAATTCACTGTCGTATATCATCGGAATAGACAATCCTTTACAAGGTATCGCACCCTGATAATATGCGGAAAAGTTTTTGTAGTTGAAAGTCAGCTCATAGTACATCGGAGCCTGAAAATGAGTCACCCTCCCCAATACTTTCGAATCGACTTTTGTATAACTGAATCCTCCGCCTAATTTCAATGCCAGCAAGTCGTTTTTGAATGGGCTGAGTCTCAAATCATAATGTACGGAGTGCACATCTGCCCAGTTGTCATTAATCGGTGAGTATGCGATATACGGCTGTTCATACTGATAATAGTAGTCGATTGGATTCTTGTAATATAAGTAGCTGTATGAAACATTTATATTGAGCCATTTGTTATGATATACGACATTGAAAGTCGTCTGGTTCGCACGGCCGCCGACCAGCTCGGGATTCCCGTGTACGATAATATTTTGATTATAAAACGAAGTGGCTTCGCTGAGTTGTCCCAGTCCTGGCTGCATATTGGCTTGGACGAATCCGGCTTTCAGCATAAAAGAGGGTGAAATACGATAACCGATATCTACCCGAGGCGCAAAGACCCATTGCCAAATATCGTTGTCGTTTGTTTTTGTTCGTGTCCCTGTTACTCCCAAAGAAAAACGATAAGTAAACCGAGGCCCGATCTTTCCGGTGATCTCTCCGGCAAAATAATTTTTCAGAATGCTGTTAGTTTCCCGGGAATAGCCCGACGTGTTGTCTATTCGATATTTGCTAATATCATAGTAAAAATAATCTCCGAATGAAAGCGTCAGCTTGTCGAAAGTCTTGGTATAGAGAGCTTGGCCGTTCATCTGATAGCCGTCTCCGTCCATATTAAGAAAATCTTCAAATACAGGCGTATCGTCCGATAATGCGTATTGGTTCTTATAGGTATCGGAAACAGAATTTATGTAATCGCCTCGAAGTGTTATCATTAGTTCATGCCGGTTGCGGAATTGCCTCCAGAAGTACAGGTCGAGCGTCGGATTGAATGAGTGGGACTCGCTTTCCTTCACTCCGTAACGGTCCGAACCTATGCCATCCTGAATAAAGGCAAGCCGGGAATCGGTCTGTTGAGAATGCTTATCATAACTTGGGAAAAAGCGGGCTTGAAATACATATTTTCCGGGGAGTTGATTCGTGTATTTGAGACTAAATTGAGGACTTAAGAAGTTGTTTTCACTCTGCCGTTCTTCCTCCTGCCGGAAATCCACCCCGTCGAGCGTATATTCCATTTCATCCGAGGCATATTGATCATCCCATGATCCGTAGCCTATGTTTGCAGTAAATGCCAACTGATGCCGTCCCCGGTTGTATTGCAGGAAAAAACTATCGTTCAACCAGGGCGAAGTCAGATGTTGGTTCAGCTCCACACTTCCGTATATTCCGTCTTCCCGAATTTTCGTGATAATGTTGATGACTTTATTGCCGTTGCTGAGGCCGAATTTGATGGGCGGCAGATCGTAGTATTCGATCTTTCGGACATCTTCGGGCCGCAGAGTCGTCAATTCCTGTTCCGAAGAGGCGATACCGTTTACCAAGACCGTCACACTGCCATCGGACGCGGTGATTTGATTGGTCTGGCGGTTGATTCTGATCTGCGGAATCTTGTTGGTCAGATCGAGACTCGTGACCGCCGCCTTCCGGTCTTCATTGGTGATGGTATATACCGTCCGGTCGAAATAGCTGGCTGTGTTGTTGGCCGTGACGACCACCGCATCGATCTCTGCGACATCTTCGGACAGGACGTAATCCCGGACGACCTCCGTCATGCCTATCGAAGGTTTGCGAAGAAGCACCGTATCGTAAAGAGTCTTGTACCCGATTGTCCGAACCGATAGCAGGTAGCGGCCCGCACGGTGTTTTCCGAACCGGTAATTGCCGGCCATATCGGTTATCACGCCTTCCGTGTAGCGGGTCGTATCCGGCAGTTGCTGGAGAATGACCGGGGCGAAGGCGACCGGTTCGTTTTTCTCGGTGGTAATTTTACCTTTCAGGACGATTTGCGCCTGGAGCGGTGTCGCCAGGCTCGTTATGATGATCAGAAGAAGAACGGGGATAAGTCGGGGGTGTCTCATAGTTGCGGAGTTTGAAAAGAATATAAAATAGAGTAGTGAAGACGGGGCGGGAAGGGAGCGGATTATAGTTCGCAACCGGGGGAAGGCGTCAGTTGTTCCTTAATGGAGGGGGCATTGAAATTCACTCCGACAGTTACGAAATTCAATACCCCGTCGTAATACGGCTCTTCCAGGTTGTCCAGTCTGTAATATTCGATACGCTCGATGTTGTCTGCGGTCAGATTTGTCAAAATAGCTGCATATCCAGCCTCATCCGGAATAATACCGCTGAACATAAGACATACCGTGGCGCCGTTTTCATCGGTCAAATAACCATCTTCGTAGGTTATGCCCGGAATATGGCTGTAAAGATCCTCGATCGTCCGGGCATCGGGGGCAATCTGTTTGGGACGATACGTTTCCACGGGTCGGAAAGCTACGGTATCGGCAGAGCGCTCGACAGGAATGTAGTAATCGATGTTGCCTATTCTGCCGGGAACGTATTTGATCTCGATCTCCTTGCTTCTCGTTCGGATACCCGGACCCGATATTTTAAGCTGATAGGTCTGATCGGTTGCGACGTTTCCGAAATCATACCAACCGTTCATTGCCGTAATAGTCCCGTATTCGGGTTCTCCGGTCGCCGGATCGCATAACCATACCGATGCGAAAGGAACGGGGGTAGGTGTTTCCGATACATACACAAAACCTGTGATCTCCTGCTCTTGTCCTGCCGCAGAACTTATGAAGCCTGCCAAAGCGAAAAATAATAAAACGAATCTTTTCATAGCCGTTGAATGTTTCTTAATTAAAAATAAGCATTTTATCGGGAATCAGACAAATAATTTTCGGATAAAATAGTTGCGAAATCGAAGAATGGTAATTTTATTTGTGTGATATTGAACTTTTTCTATATCTTATTTGAATATATATTTACGATGGACGGAGTTGCGGAGCAATAAAAATATCGAGGTATGACGCGAAATTGCATTTTGACCGTTGTTTTGAACAAAATGCAGACTTTGTAAAAATGAATTAAAATCGGAGAAAGAAAAATGCCTGATTTTTTTCGGCTGCAGATTTCGATAGGATAGGGTAAAGACAAAGGCAGCCGATAATCGATCGATTATCGGCTATTTTTTTGTTATCCTGCTGGACCTAAAAGTGATCCAGTCGGAATCACTCAATGAGCCGTCGGAGTCTTCCTGAAAATGCCGCTTATATGATATTACAAGCTATATTTTCGGATCGTGGTTTATTTCAGTCTGTTTCAATTTGTAACTTATCTTGAGCGTACTTCATAACGTGGTTATGTAATTTTTCGTTTCTTGTGGTAGGATTTGATTCTATTATTTCCGGTTATAATCTTGAAATACATTACGGAATGTTTTGCCGCGATATTTTTAAACAATCTTGATATTGCTGCTTGGAATATAAACAGGATGGTTGTATAAAGTCCCAAGTGGATTTTTCAAGAAGGTTACCGATCGACTCGTTTTTATGGTTTGATATATTAATAAACATTATTGTTGCATAGTATGTGTCATAAGACAACTTCTAGCTATGAAAAGAGATAAATTGTCGAATTGTGTTTGCAATATTTATAATTATTATTAAATTTGATCAGGAATTGTTTGGTATTTACATCTTTATAATTTTTCAAACTTATAAGCAATACAGAATGGTCATATATCTTACTTAAAATTATCTTTCTAATATTTATTGCTTATGAAAAACATTAAACTTTTTGTAACATTCGTTGCTTCTTTATTTTTTCTTTTCTCTTGCGAGAAAGAAAAAGTTGAAACTTGTGGATTTGACACGATCAGACTCACAGAGTCTTTCTTGACAGAATATGCAAAGGGAGACGGAGTGGACAACTATATGATAGCTCTTGCAAGTGGTCCGACAGTCTTCGATCCAACAAATCAGCAATGGCATACTGAAAATGACGGATGGGTAATGCTTATTAGTCTGTTCGCAGAACCTGTTGCCAATCTTGGGGCGCCGGAAATTCCTGAAGGAAAATATACGCTTGGAAGTGCTCCGGGTGCGGGTGTTTGGAGTTCTGAAGAAGATGTCAATCAACTATACTATACCGGAAAAGACGGTGTTAGCACCTTGGTACCGGTAAGCGGAGAGCTTACTTTTGCCAAAACGGCAGATGGATACATAATGACTGGAAAGTTTTTGGCTGCTGACCAGAAAGAATATTGCGTAACCTATACCGGAACTCTTAAATTCCAGCCGCAAGGAGAAACTTCGGTTATTGATCAGCCTGTGAATACAAAATTCATAGGTGGACAGGCAATATATAAAGGTCCGGATCCATCCTTCGGCGATTTGGGCTGGGTACAACTTGAACTTTATGATGCAGAGCCGGATCCGGAGATGGGGACGATTTTGGGTAATTTCTTAAAAATCAAGATGTTTATTCCTATTCAGACAGAAAAATTCACGTCCATGCCATCTGGCACTTGGAAATTGAATGCTTCTGCTGATGAAAATACGGCAGAACCTGGATATGATAGCGGAGAAGACCTTCCTACCGGATCATACGTAGTCCAGACAAGTTCGGACGGTTCGACAATGAAACTCGGTATGTTGAACCAAGGGACAATAACAGTAACGGAAGACCAGCATGTTGTAATAGATGCTTACACAACCGAAGGAATTAGTGTAAAAGGAAACTTAAACAAACCTCTCGAAATACTGGATCTTGGAGGTGGGGAAGTCGATGATTCTCAATATTCTACTCTTACAACAGACAAAGTAATAGATCTTAGTGGCGCAGAAACAGCGTACTTTCTTGATTATGAAGATTATTATGAGAACGGCACACGAAATGTAGTGCTTCAGATCTTGGATAGTCAGTCAATGACAGGTATGTTTCTTGATCTGGCATTGTCGAAAGCAGATAATAGATACGATCCCCTTCCCAACTGTACATGCACCCTCGATCCGGGAGATAACAGGGCGTTTACGTTTGCAGGAGGAAGTATTTGGCAGTCAAATGCCGTAGGAACCTGGGGATTCCTCAAGCTTCAAACCAATGGCGAGACTATAATGCCTGATTTCTCAGAAGCAGGAAATGCAGCCGGGGGATCGCTTACCATTACCAGAAACGGAGATGAATATACTATAACAGTAAATTTCATTGATGACGCAGAAACTCCGCATCGTATCACAGGAACTTGGACTGGCACTCTGACTCCTTATTCATACACGGCATCCGTAAGTGGTTTGTTAGAGCAATCGATGAAACCAGTTAAATAATCGGACAAGGGATGTTTTTTATAGTTAGAAAGATTATATAATATTTCTTATTGAGATAAATAAAAGAGTCTTTCAGGTAGGCGAATGAAAGGAGGGTAACTAATTTTTTAGTTACCCTCCTTGTTTTTACCTGTATTCTGTCTCTATCGTAATTGTGATACTTGTGTAGATAAAAAGATAGCTTCATTTTATAACGGCTATGGATTCCGATTACCAATATTCGACAAATGAGAGCGACTTATTTATAAATTCGTTACGGCTTTTATAGTAACGAATTGACAGCGATTCATTTTCACAGGGTGACTTTTTGAGGCCTTTTTCTGTCGCAGGTAGGTGGAAAACATCTTTAAACCACTGGTTTAAAGATGTTTGTCTTGGTTTGTCAGAGTTTTTCATTTCTCTGAAGTGATCTCGCTGGGATCCGTTTGTGAACTCGATGGAATCATCCTATGATCCGTCTGGGGCCTTCCTGAAAATGCCGCTTACATATTGCTATAAGCTATATTTTCGAGAGGTTGGCTTCTTTGATTCGGCTTCCACTTGTTGCTTGTTTCTAACGTAGGTCACAACGTGGTTACACAACTCTGTCGCTTCTTGTCATAGAACTTAATAGGGGTATTTCCTGTTATAATCTTGAAAAAGCGATCTAATTTTCTTGCATCAACAATTACCTTTCATTAATAGTAAATTTCCGATTTGGGGGCAGATTTTCCGGGTTGGGTAAATCCATCCGGCGAAAGAGGGGGTGGATCGGTAATTTTATATCAAATATCCGAAAAATGGGCAATATGGCTGAAATATGGATCGTCCTGGTAGGACTTTGTCCGATGGAAGGACTTCTGGTCGCAGACCAACTACGACCAGGGTTCATCCTGTTTTGGGCCGTTGTGCTGTTGTTTCCGGTAAGTGGAGGCGTGTGGCGGAGCGATGTGCTGGAATGTTGGGGCAAACGGCTGCTGTTCGGAAAATACGGATAGCGGTTCATCGGGGCCACATGCGCATTCAGCCAAGCATCGCGTCCACATCGGCATTCTTGAGCAATACCGTGGTCGTAGTCTTAGATAGGATACGCCTCGGAAAAATGGGAACAAGTTCCCGTTTTCTCTCGGTTTTCGCTATCTTTCTGCGGTCAAGAGCTACGTAACTATGGAAAATAAAAATATATGGACACTAATTACCGGAGCCAGTTCCGGTATCGGCTACCGGTACGCCGAAGAGTTGGCCGCACAGGGGTACAACCTGCTCCTCGTCAGCAACGAAGAACCCCTGTTGAGCGAAACTGCCGGTCAGTTGGCCCGACAATACGGCGTGGAGACCCGGCCGCTTTACATGGATCTGGCGACATCCGATGCCGCCGACAGACTCTATGCGACGTGTCAGGATTGGAACATTCGAATCGACCTGCTGATAAACAACGCAGGAATGTACCGTTTCGGCGAGACGCTCGACATCGAAAGAGACTTTACTGCGAAAATGATCGCCCTGCACGTGCTTACTCCGACGAAACTCTGTCTCCTTTTCGGCAAGGACATGCGCAGACAGAGACACGGATATATCTTGAACATGTCTTCCGTGACGGCGTGGCTGGCCTATCCCGGTATCAACGTATATGGAGCAACCAAATGTTATCTGAAACATTTCTCCCGGGGGCTGCATACAGAACTTCGCGACTACGGCGTGAACGTGACGGCTGTTTGTCCGGGTGCGGTAGATACCGACCTTTATAACTTGAACGGAAAACGGCGGCGGCTCCTGGTACGGCTGGGCATTATGCTGCCTCCCGAAAAACTCGCCCGCAGAGCGATTCATGCCCTGTTTCGCGGCAAGGCCGTGCTGGTTCCCGGTTTGCTGAATCGGCTTGTGCTGGCGCTCACACCGTTAATCCCGCATAGCGTCATCCGCCGGGTGGCACGTCGGACAAACATTCTGCCGCTGCACGAATAACCCCCGCTATTCCCGGACGGATACGATCTGCGACCGGTATCGCACCGGCCCGAAACCGCCGCATCCGGCATAGGAATTCTGCAAAATCGTGCAAATTCGGCGGCAACGTGTGCCATCGACTCGGGAGACGAAACCACCTCATTCTGCCCGAATACAACATACGACAAATTCCGTCATTCGCTCCTTCGAAATAGATAAATGGAGGGGAAATTGCGAATCGAGCGAACGGCACCCATGCCTCGATTATCCTGGTTCGTCCGATGTTTTGCAGGAAAACGATTGTACTGTTTGAGCAAATTTTCGGATATAATGAACATAGGAAAGCGACAATATTTATCGTAATTTTGTCCCAATTCAATTATGGGATCTGATGCTGAAATATGGATTGTTCTGACGGGCCTTTGCCTCATGGTGGGATTGCTGATCGCCGACCGGCTGCGACCGGGACTCGTTCTGTTCTCCATCGTCGTGCTGTTTATGTGCGCAGGCATTGTCTCTCCCGAGGAAGTTCTCGCCGGATTCGGAAACAAGGGGGTCATCACCGTAGCCTTGCTGTTTTTAGTCAGCGAAGGCGTACGGCGTAGCGATGCATTGGGGCATCTGGTCGAACGGCTGTTGCCGGAAAAAAAGAGTATGACCATTCGTCGGGGATATGCGCGTATCCTGCCAACCATCGCTTCCGTATCGGCATTTTTGAACAACACACCGGTAGTCGTGGTTTTCATCCCGATCATCAAGCAATGGGCCTCCAGAACTGGCCTGCCGCTCCGCAAATTCCTTATTCCGCTCTCCTATGCTGCGATTCTGGGAGGTATGTGTACGCTTATCGGCACATCGACCAACCTGGTGGTCCACGGCATGATGCTCGAAGCGGGCCTCGAGGGTTTCACGATGTTCGAACTGGGCAAGGTCGGAATATTCATCGCCATCGCGGGTACGCTCTACATGATCTTTTTTGCCGCGAAACGCCTGCCCGGCGAGAACGCTCCGAACGGAGAAGAACATCCGGCCCGCAATGAAGAGAGCCGGATCGTCGAGGCCGTGCTGGGCCCCCGGTTCCCCGGCATCAATCGATCGTTCAAAGAGTTCGACTTCCGCACCCACTACGGTGCCGAGATCCGGGAAATCCGCCGGGGGGGAGTCGCACTTCCCGCCCCGGAAAGCCAGTCGTTCCGTGAGGGAGACACGCTGGTGCTTGATACCGACGGAACATTCATCCGCACATGGGGCGATTCGAGTGTCTTTTTGATGTTGAGCAACGGCAAAGAGTACAAACCCTTGTGCCCGCCCTGGAAAAAGTGGCTGGCGCTGGCGTTGCTTACCCTGATGATCGCCGGCGCTACATTCGGCAGCTTTCCTTTCATGCAGCGGCTGCTGCCAGGCATCCGGCTGGACATGTTCTTCTGGGTAGCGGTCGTAACCGTGCTGATGGCCTGCTTCGGAATCTTCCCGGCCAAGAAATACACGAAATTCATCTCTTGGGATATTCTTGTGACCATCGCTTCGGCGCTGGCGATCAGCCGAGCCATGACCAATTCGGGACTCGCCGATCTCATCGCGGAACACCTGATCGCCCTCTCGGGCAACGTATCGCCGCTGGTGGTACTGGCCGTACTTTATATCACCACCAACCTCATCACCGAGCTTATCACCAATAATGCGGCGGCGGCCTTTGCCTTTCCGATCGCGCTTTCGGCTTCGGAGCAGCTCGGCGTGAACCCGATGCCTTTCTTCGTGGCCATCTGCATCGCCGCTTCGGCCAGTTTCTCCTCACCGATTGGCTATCAGACCAACATGATCGTGCAAGGTATCGGCAACTACCGGTTCCGCGACTTCGTGCGCGCCGGACTTCCGCTCAACCTGATCGCCTTCGTGCTGACGATGGCACTCGTCCCCCTGTTCTGGCAATTCTGAATCGAATCGATATGGCAACGAATATTCATCCGATTTTCGACCGCATGGAGTCGCGCGAAGAGAAAGAACTGCACCTCGGCCAACACGGGCTGACAATCTGGTTCACGGGACTTTCCGGGTCCGGAAAAAGCACCGTAGCCGTCGCATTGGAACGGGAACTCTCCTCCCTGGGCTACATGAGCCGCATCCTCGACGGAGACAACATACGCAGCGGCATCAATTCCGACCTGGGCTTTTCGGAGGCCGACCGCAGAGAAAACATCCGCCGCATCGCAGAGGTGTGCAAACTCTTCACCGACACGGGAATCATCACGCTGGCAGCCTTCGTTTCCCCCACCTCCGCCCTGCGGAAACTGGCACGAGAGATCGTAGGCAAAGAACACTTCTTCGAAATATACGTTTCCACACCCCTCGAAGAGTGCGAACGCCGCGACGTCAAAGGACTATACGCCAAAGCCCGCAGCGGTGCGATCCCTGAATTCACGGGTATCACGGCTCCGTTCGAGGAGCCGGAACATCCGGAACTCCGGCTGGACACCACGCATTTGAGCGTGGAAGAATGCGTCCGGCGAATCGTCCGGGCGATCATGCCCATAATATCCATTGATCCGAAATCACGCTATTGAACACTATGGAAACATACAACCTGACCCATCTGAAGGCGCTCGAAGCCGAAGCCATCCATATCATCCGCGAAGTAGCTGCCGAATTCCGCAACCCGGTGATGCTCTATTCGATCGGCAAGGATTCCTCGGTAATGGTGCGGCTGGCTGAAAAAGCGTTTTACCCCGGCCGCGTACCGTTCCCGCTCATGCACATCGACTCGAAATGGAAATTCCGTGAAATGATCGAATTCCGCGACCGATATGCCGCAGAACATAATTGGAACCTGATCGTCGAATACAACCGGAAAGCCTACGAGGAGGGAGTGGGGCCTTTCACCCACGGCAGCAAGGTACACACCGACCTGATGAAAACCCAGGCACTGCTGATGGCTCTGAAGAAACACGGCTTCGATGCCGCATTCGGCGGTGCCCGGCGCGACGAAGAGAAGAGCCGGGCCAAGGAACGCATCTTTTCGTTCCGCAACGAATTCCAGCAGTGGGATCCCAAGAACCAGCGCCCCGAATTATGGGATATATACAATACCCGCATCCGCGAAGGTGAAAGCATCCGGGTCTTCCCGCTCTCAAACTGGACGGAGCTGGATATCTGGCAGTATATCCGCCAGGAACGCATTCCCATCGTACCGCTCTATTACGCTAAAGAACGTCCCATCGTCGAAATAAACGGCAATCTCATCATGGTCGATGATGACCGTATGCCCGAGGAGCTGCGTCGCAAGGCACGGATGCGCAAGGTCCGCTTCCGCACATTGGGCTGTTACCCGCTGACCGGAGCCATTGAAAGCGATGCCGATACCATCGAAAAGATCGTCGAGGAGATGATGACCACGACCCGTTCGGAGCGCACGACACGTGTGATCGACTTCGATCAGGAAGGCAGCATGGAACAGAAAAAACGCGAAGGGTATTTCTAAATTCGAACATCATGGCACTCAGCATAGAAGAATTTCTGGCGCAGGACGAACGAAAGGATCTGCTGCGCCTCTTGACCGCAGGGTCGGTTGACGACGGCAAATCGACGCTCATCGGGCGTCTGCTTTTCGACAGTAAAAAACTCTACGAAGATCAGCTCGACGCTCTCGAGCGGGACAGCAAACGCTGCGGCAACGCCGGCGACCACATCGATTACGCGCTGCTGTGCGACGGTCTGAAGGCCGAACGCGAACAGGGCATCACCATCGATGTCGCCTATCGCTATTTCTCGACCAACCGGCGAAAATTCATCATCGCCGATACTCCGGGACACGAACAATATACACGCAACATGATCACGGGCGGCTCGACAGCGAATCTCGCAATCATCCTCGTCGATGCCCGCAGCGGAGTCGTCACTCAAACCCGTCGCCACAGCTACCTGGTGTCGCTGCTGGGGATCCGCCACGTGGTGCTGGCCGTGAACAAGATGGACCTGGTGGATTTCTCCAGAGAGCGTTTCAATGAAATAGCCGCCGAATACCGCCGGTTCATCGCACCGCTCGGCATCCCCGATCTGCAATGCATCCCCCTTTCGGCGCTCGAAGGCGATAATGTCGTGGAGCGCAGCGCACGGACGCCATGGTATCAAGGTGTATCCCTGCTCGAATTTCTCGAAACGGTCGAAATCGACCGCGACATCAACATGCAGGATTTCCGATTCCCGGTACAATACGTACTGCGGCCGAACCTCGACTTCCGCGGGTTCAGCGGCAAGATCGCTTCAGGAGTCATTCACCGGGGCGATGAGGTAATGGCTCTGCCCTCGGGCAAGCGGTCTCGCGTGAAAGAGATCGTCACCTACGACGGCAACCCGGAATACGCCTTCGCCCCGCAGTCGGTGACACTCACACTCGAAGACGAAATCGATCTTTCGAGGGGCGAGATGCTTATACGCCCCGACAACAGGCCGCAGGCGGGACATCATATCCAAGCCATGCTGGTCTGGATGGACGAACAACCGATGGATCGATCCAAGTCGTTCTTTCTCAAGCACACTACTCATACTACGCGGGCCCGGATCGGCGATATAGACTACCGTGTGGACATCAACACGATGGATCATCTTCCCGCCGAACGGCTCGCACTCAACGAAATCGGACTCGTATCGCTGTCGGTTGCCGACGCACTGCTTTACGACCCCTACACGGAAAACCGTGCCACGGGAGCTTTCATCCTAATCGACCCCGTTACGAACTACACATCGGCCGTAGGCATGATCCTCGGAGCGGATCCGAGACAAACGGACACTCCCGACGAAGATCGTATCGAGATCAGTCTCGCCGAACTGAACATCGACGAATCGCACCGCGAAGCCGTCGAACGGATCTGCGAGTTCCTGCGTGAAAGGGGAATCAACATAATCTGCACGAAAAAATAATATACCGATGGGACTTCTGAAATTCGAGAATCTGCCAGTCAATACGCTCGTCGGCGCCGATAAAAAAACATTCGACACCGTAACCCATAGTGCGGAAATCGACGAAGATCGCCGCCATAAATTCGTTGTGACCAAACGGATACGCCGAATGCTCGATCCATTTTACGCAATCAACGAGAAACGCTACGCCTCGCTTTCCCCGAACCCCAACACGGAAGCCCCGGTGTTCATCCTCGGCCACTGGCGCAGTGGTACGACTTTCGTACATAACGTTCTCTCGTGCGATGACAGTTTCGGCTGCTGCTCGACCTATCAGACGGTATTCCCCCACCTGATGCTTTGGGGACGCCCTTTCTTCAAGCGCTGCATGTCTTTAGTCATGCCCTCCGAACGGCCGACCGATTCGATGGCGCTGGGCGTGGATCTTCCGCAGGAGGAAGAGTTCGCCTTGAGCAACATGACCGCCTGTGCGCACTACCATTTCTGGATGTTTCCCCGCCGCATGGCCGAATACCGGGACAAGTATCTCACCTTCACGACTGCGACCGAAGCGGAGCGGCAGGAGTTCATGCAGGCGCTCGACAAGCTGATCCGCATCTCGCTGCACGTCACCGGGAAAAAGCGGTTCCTCAGCAAAAATCCGCCCCATACGGGGCGGATCAAAACCCTGCTCGAGTTGTATCCCGATGCAAAGTTCATCTACCTGGTCCGCAATCCCTACGCCGTATTCGAATCCACACGCAGTTTCTTCCGCAATACGCTCGCCTCGATCCGGTTGCAAAGCATCTCCGACGAGGAACTGGAGCATGAAATTCTGCTCAACTACCGGGCGTTGTACGAACATTACGAGGCGGACAAACCTCTGGTTCCGGAGGGACACCTCATCGAAGTGCGATTCGAAGAGTTCGAGTCCCATCCGCTCGAAACGGCAAAGGCCATCTATCAGAAGTTGTCGCTGGGTGATTTCGAACAGGTACGACCCGCTATGGAACATTACCTCGAAGGACAACGGGGATTCCGAAAGAAAACCTATCATTTCGATCCGAAAACCAGGCAGGCCGTCGAACAATATTGGGGCGACGCGCTGCGTCAATGGGATTACCGGCCATGACTGGCTTTCGTTTCGGTTTTGTGCTGGCATTGATCCTTTGCTCGGCAACGGTTAGGGCCCGGGATGTCGTTTCAGCCGGGGAGCGGTACGAGATGACGGCGCAGGATTCCGTCGTACAATCGAAGTCCGAACTGCGGCAGATGCGCCGCGACTCGATCCGCCGGCACAAAAATGTCTGGATCTCCATGCTCGGAGGTCCCTCCTATACCCCCGAGGCATCGTTCGGCATCGGTGGAGCGATGTTAACTTCGTTTCGGATGAATAAGGCTGATACGATATCGTAGCGTTCGTTTCTGCCGATCGGATTCAATCTTTCGCTCAACGGCACGATCGTCGTCAGCGGGACCGGAGCCTTGTTTTTGAAATAGAATCGGTTCCGCATCTATCTCAAAAACGCTTACCGTGACGAACCGAGCAACTACTACGGAGTCGGTTATCAAACGATCGAACGTACTGAAAAAGGGGAAGCAACGACCGAATTTCACAAACAAGCCTTTCAATTCCACCCGCGTTTCGTGTGGGAGATTCGTCTGTCGCTTTATCTGGGGGCTTTGGCCGATGTGAACCATACTTCCTCTTCCGACATAAATCCGGTGATGGCCGCCGATCCTTACTTTACGAAGTACAAATCTCGCTATACCGGCATCGGAGTCGGGGGAATCATTCAATACGACACGCGCGACGACGTTGCTACTCCGTCACGCGGAGTGCTGCTCGGGGCTGCGGGAACTTTTTATCTCAAACCGCTGGGCAGCACCTACAACTATCAGCGACTCGATCTCGAATACCGCCAATTCGTTCCCCTTTTCAACCGCCGCAGTGTATTGGCCTGGACGGTCCGGTCGCAGATGGGATTCGGGGACATCCCTTTTACGGAACTGCCAATGTTCGGCTCTCCGTTCGACCTGCGCGGATACTACTGGGGCAAGTACCGGGATAAGTCGATGGCTTACGGAATCATGGAGTACCGCCATATGTTCGGTTCCGAAGCGTCATATCGTCGGGGCAATTTCTGGTCGAAACTGGGATTCGTCGTCTGGGGCGGGACCGGCACCATCGGACGAATGCCCGCGGAGTGGAACAGATGGAAATGGAATTATGGGGCCGGACTTCGTGTGCAGGTGCAGCCGAAGAAAAACTTCCGGTTCGACGTGGGGCGCGAACCGGGGCAAAAAGGGGTACTCTTCTACATGAATATGACCGAGGCATTTTGAACCTTGCCTGCTTGTTTGGCATTTGCCTTTCTGAGTTCGGACGTTGATTTTCGGACTTCGGTTGAATTGCACCCGGTCGGATAACCGATCCCGCTATTTTTGTCATTCGAAAGAGTTATACTCTTTCTCAATAATTTTACTTTAACACATTTTATTTTAAGAATGAAAAGATCGTTTTTGAAAAATTGGATGGTGCCGCGCTTTTCACCGGAGCCTGCTGTGGGATGGTAGCATGTGATGATGACGATAACGAGACCCCTCCTCCGACCGGTCCCGATGCAACGGTCATTGTGGGTTCGTATTCGGGAACGATGCAGATCGTCGAGGCGTAGCCCAAGGAGGGCAGCGAGGGCGAAGAGCCGGCAGGCACGGAACTGGAAGCGGCCGTTACGAAAGACGCCGTCGAGTTCGAGAATTTCCCGATTCGCAGCTTGATTGCGGCCGTTCTGGGAGAGTCCGGCTCCGACGCAATAATTAACGGTATCATCGAAGCGGTCGGTCCGGTCAGCTACGCCATACCTTATACGGCAGCGATCAATGAGGATAAGACGATCGTGCGGATGGCGCTGAAACCCGAGGTGTTGAATATTACCATGGGGGATCCCGAAACGGACGGCCTGACGATCGCGGTTACGATCTCTGCCAACAGCGACGGTGTCTATAACTTCGAATCCAAGACGCTCCAATTCCCGCTCTCTGTCGATAAAATTCAGCTCGGAGACGGCGAACCGATTTCGGCACCTTTGTATTTGGCGTTCGATCTCGTGAAGAAATAGGACGCATTGTGAAGTGCACCCCAAATATTGGACGGATTAGTATTTGTTTAGATGGCATGAGTTC
>OGOY01000275.1_pt1 | contig 68105 bp, 55 predicted proteins | sample 1552811 | NCBI WGS metagenome assembly OGOY01 (sample SAMEA2580132, study PRJEB22360) | human gut metagenome | biome: human gut; feature: human-associated habitat; material: faeces | place: Denmark | collected 2008/2010 | reverse complement strand
AGCTTTTCGAGGGCGGAGCGAACAAGACCGCTCCGCCCTGTGTCCCGTTTGCTGTTTCTTGATTTTGAAAATATTCCGCCGAAACATTTTCGCCACCCGTGCACAAAAAATTCCGAATCATTCACATTCTAATATAGAAAAAACGCAAATTTTGTGGTATGATGGAGAAAATCAGACTGGCTTTTTGCACCCCAAAAGCCTTGGAGAGGAGATTTTTGATTATGCAAAATTATGTCATTACCATTACCCGCCAGTTCGGAAGCGGCGGAAGAGATATCGCCCTTGCTGTGGCAAAAGAGCTGGGTATTCCCATGTACGACCGCAGCAACATCGAAAAAGAGGCACAGGCTATGGACGAGAGCCTGTGTTCCCTGGTGCAGCTCACCGAAAAGGGCATCACCGGCTACTACCAGATGGCATATCCGCTGGGCGTGGGCAGCAGCCTGAAACAGGACCGCATGTTCGAAGTGCAGAGCCAGCTGGTCATGCAGCACGCCGAACAGGAGAACTGCGTCATTCTGGGACGCTGCGCCGACTACCTGCTGCGGGAGCGGGACAACGTCATCCGCTGCTACATCTTTGCCCCCTATCAGGCACGCATCGTCCGCAGCATCCACACGCTGGGCTGTACCGCTGCGGAACCCCAGCGCATCATCGAAGAGGTGGACAAGGCACGGGCGGAGTACTACCGCACCCACACCGGCTGCGAAGTCAACAATACCCGCTATCGGGACATCTTCCTCAACAGCAGCCTGCTGGGCATCGAGGGTTCTGCAAAGCTGCTGGTAGAGGCAGCCCGACACAAGTTCCACCTCCCCGAAACAACAGAGAAATAAGAACCTGTCTTCACAAGCGTATACATGTGTCTTGTGAAGACAGGTTCTAAAATCCGCCCGCACATTTTCCCGTGTGCCGCATATGCTGGCACTGAGGTGATTTGTGTGAAAAAGCAACGCATTTGCAGTACATGGCTCGGGCTGCTCTGGGTGATTTTTTCGGGCACGCTTCTCCACTTCGTTTACGGCTGGACGGGAGAAAACCGTGTTGTGGGACTCTATGCCCCCGTCAGCGAGAGCAGCTGGGAACACCTGAAGCTCCTGTTTACGCCCTTTCTCATCTACACCATCGCCGAATACTTCTGGCTCGGCAAACAATATCGTGGCTATCTGCTGGTTCGTGCCGAGGGCGTGTGGCTGGGGATGCTGACGATTCTGTCCTCGTTCTACACCTACCAGGGGATTCTGGGATTCCACTGCCTGCCGCTGGACATTCTCACATTTTTGGCAGGTGCCGGTGTTTGTGCACGGTTCTGCCACCGCCGGCTGGAACGGGCACAGGGCAGCAACTGGCTGGGGCTGGCAATTCTTGCGGCGACACTGCTGGCGTTCGGCGTATTCTCCGAAGCTCCGCCGCAGTTCGGGATGTTTCTCCCGCCGGATGCCGTGGCACTCATTCAATGACGCTATCACCAAAATTTCACCCGCTTCGCTTGCAGCTGACAAAATTTTATGCTATGATAATTTTAACGTAAAAATAAAAGGAGGCATCCTATGGAAGAGCAAAAGAAGCCACGGAAACCAGTCATCTCCTATTGGATCATCGCACTGTGTATTTTCCTGCTGCTACAGGCATTCGTATTTCCCAACCTGTTCAACGGACGTGTCAAGGAAGTAGGATACGACACCTTCATCAGCATGACGGAAAACAAGGAGATCGGTTCGGTTCAGATCGAATCCAGCCAGATCACCTTCACCGACAAGGATGAGAAACAGGTCTACCGCACCGGCGTGCTGAACGATCCGGATCTCATCTCCCGTCTGTACGACTCCGGCGCAAAATTCGAGGCAGAGATCGACAGCGGCACCAGTCCTCTGGTGTATATCCTCATCAGCTACATTCTCCCCATTGCCCTCATGGTGCTGGTATTCTACTTCTTCAACAAGAAGATGGCGCAGCGCATGGGCGGTGACGGCGGTTCGATGATGTTCGGCATGGGCAAGAGCAATGCCAAGGTCTACGTCAAGTCCACCACCGGCATCAAGTTTCAGGATGTCGCCGGCGAAGAGGAGGCAAAGGAGCTGCTGACGGAGATCGTGGACTATCTCCACAAGCCGGAGCGCTATAAAGAAATCGGCGCATCCATGCCAAAGGGTGCGCTGCTGGTAGGTCCTCCCGGTACCGGTAAGACCCTGCTGGCGAAGGCAGTCGCCGGCGAGGCAAACGTGCCGTTCTTCTCCATCTCCGGTTCGGAGTTCGTAGAAATGTTCGTGGGTATGGGCGCTGCCAAGGTGCGTGACCTCTTCAAGCAGGCAAACGAAAAAGCGCCGTGTATCGTCTTTATCGACGAGATCGACGCCATTGGTAAAAAGCGTGACGGCGGACAGTTCGGCGGCGGCAACGACGAGCGGGAACAGACCCTGAACCAGCTGCTGACCGAGATGGACGGCTTCGACGGCTCCAAGGGCGTTGTCATTCTGGCAGCGACCAACCGTCCGGAATCCCTCGACCCTGCGCTGCTCCGTCCGGGACGGTTCGACCGCCGTATTCCTGTTGAGCTGCCAGACCTGCAGGGACGTATCGACATTCTGAAGGTACATGCCAAGAAGATCAAGCTGGCTGGCAACGTGGATTTCGCTGCCATTGCCCGCACCGCTGCCGGCGCTTCCGGCGCAGAGCTTGCCAATATCATCAACGAAGCTGCCCTGCGTGCCGTTCGGCTGGGGCGTTCCTGTGCAACACAGGAAGACTTGATGGAGAGCGTGGAAGTGGTCATCGCCGGCTATCAGAAAAAGAACCGTGTGCTCTCCAACAAGGAAAAGCTCACGGTCTCCTACCACGAAGTGGGACACGCACTGGTGGCTGCGCTCCAGACCCAGTCCGCACCGGTGCAGAAGATCACCATCATTCCCCGCACCTCCGGCGCATTGGGCTACACCATGCAGGTAGAGGAAGGCGAACACTTCCTCATGACCAAAACCGAAATGGAAAACAAGATTGCGACCCTCACCGGCGGCAGAGCTGCCGAGGCGCTGATCTTCAAGGAGATCACCACCGGCGCATCCAACGACATCGAACAGGCGACGAAACTGGCACACGCCATGGTCAGCCGCTTCGGAATGTGCGATGAGTTCGGCATGGTGACCATGGAGGCAACCCAGAATCAGTATCTGGGCGGCGATGCCAGCCTGAGCTGCTCCATGGAGACCCAGACCCGCATCGACCAGAAGATTTCCGAGATCATTCAGGAACAGTACAACCGTGCGACGGCACTGCTTCAGGCAAACACCCCGAAGCTGCACGAGATCGCCAAGTACCTCTACGAGCACGAGACGATCACCGGCGAGGAGTTCATGCAGATTCTCAACCGTCCGCAAATCACGGCACAGCCCGCTGCACAATAAGAGACTGTCCTCATATTTTCCGCATAAAACTTCAAAAACCTGTTTCCCTCCGGCACACTGCCGCAATGGGAAACAGGTTTTTTGCTGCTTGGAATAAAAGTTAGAGTGTCTCCGAGGACGACACGCACTCCGTTTCTGTGGGGGTTGCCACCGGAACACCGCCCTCCTGAAAGTCCGTGAACGTCAGCACGGTGTCCATATTGTCCATCTCGAATCCGGCAAGTTCGCCGCCGGCGGAGAGCCGCAGCAGGTAGGGACTGCCCTCCAGCTCACCCTCCACGGACACATAGTCCCCGTCCTTTTCGCCGGAGATGTGCTCCTGTTTCGCCAGATCGTCCACCACGAGAATCAGACTGCTCAGAATGGACTTGGCAGGCATCGCCGTCTGCGGCACAGAAAACGCCAGTCCCTGATACGATGCTGTCACCTCACCGCCGGAAAAGTCCAGCACCACCCCAGCCAGCGTCGCCGGCTCTGCAAAGCTGACGCTCCACATGCCGTCGCCCATACGGGAGAGCGTGCCGGAAACAGTCTGCTCCTCCATGTTCATGGTCATCTCCGTGGTAAAACTGCCGCTCAGCTTCTGCGCTACGCCGGTCTCGCCGCCCACGGGACTGCTGCATCCGGAGAGCAGCACAGCTCCCGCCAGCAGGAATCCGCCCATTGCACCAATTCTTCGCTTCTGCATAGAAAACGCCTCCATATTCTAGATACGAAGGGGACGTTTTTATCAGCCGGTTCCGTGCTGATCCCGAAACCGCTCCAGCCGCAGGAACACCTCCGGCAGACACGCCAGCAGATCCCGCGGCAGCATTGCCTGTTCGGAGAACTGCGCCGCTGCGGCATCGCCAGCCATCCCGTGAAGGTACACCCCGGCACACGCTGCCTCCCACGGCGAAAGCCCCTGTGCTGCCAGCGCTGCAATCATGCCAGCCAGCACATCGCCGCTTCCGCCACGGCTCATCCCCGGATTTCCCGTGGGATTCTGTGCCAGCCGGCTGCCCTGCGCCACCAGCGTTCCGGCACCTTTCAGCACCAGCGTCACAGACGGATACCTCCGGGCAAACTGCGTGGCGCATGCCGTGCGGTTTCCCTGAATCTGCCCGATGCTCTGCCCCGTCAGACGAGCCATCTCACCGGGATGCGGTGTCAGGATCCAGTCTGTCCCCATTCGTCTGTCTATACTTATGCAGTCGCCAAGGCAGTTTAGACCATCAGCATCCAGCACCACCGGACACGCCGCCTGTTCCAGCACCCACGCCACCAGTGCACGGGTGTGTTCTGTTACCCCCAGCCCGCAGCCGAGGAGCACGGCATTGGCACGGGCAAGATGCGGTGCCAGCTTCGCCTGATTCTCCTGACACCGCAAAAAGCCGTCCCCGTCCGTCTGCATCGGGAGCCACATCGCCTCCGGCATTGCCGATGCAAGGCGTGCCGGATTCTCTGCGGCTGTGGCAACGGTCACCAGTCCCGCACCGCTGCGCAGGGCTGCCGTTGTGGAGAGCGCACAGGCGCCCGGCATATTGCCGCTGCCAGTGATACAGAGCAGCCGTCCGAAATTGCCCTTCTGCGCATCCCGCTTCCGCCGGGGAAGCATCGCGCAGACCTGTTCCCATGTCAATTGTTCCATCCGTCAGACCTCCCGATTCTGTTTGTTTTAGTATATCCATTGGCGGAAAAAATGCAATGGAGTGGTTGCGGCACCTCAATCCGCAATTTCCTCTCTCCGACGAATCTCCACACAGCCGCCATCGTACACTTGAACAAACTCTTTTTCTACTTGCAAAAATGATTTGCCATCAAATAATGGAGCGCTCAGGAATTGTTCTTTTAACGTCTTCCAGTCTGTTCCTTCTATTCTATAGATTTCCTCGTATCCTAAAATCTCATGATTCAGGATATATCTGTAAGTATACAGATCATTCTCTAATTTTGATATCCACCTATCAATGAAAAAAGTATATTTTTTTGTCTCTGGAGTATAGTGTCCTTCAAACCAGTAGGTATATCCATGATAAAATAAAGTTGATTCTGTAAACCATCCGTCATCAAGAAACACTTCCAAATCTCCATTCATCATAACAGAATCTCCTCAAGTTCCAATTTCTGCTGCACTTTCCACAATGGCATTCCCATTTGTGGAAAGCACAAACCGGCGCACAGAACAAAACGGAGCGCCGGCATTCGCCAAAACTTACAGGATATATTCCATCGTTCTTTCTTTAGTTTTCATTCCCATTTTCTCATAAAATCCTTCTGCGGAAGTGTTTCCTGCCCACACATTCAGCGTCACTTCGTAGCACCCCATCCTTTTTGCCTCCTGTTTCACATATTCGAACAGGCGCTCGCCGATGTGCTTTCCTCTTGCGGCTTTGTCAACGCACAGATCGTCTATGAAAAGCGAGCGGAACGGCACCATATTGTTCGAAAAGGGCTGCTCCTGCAGCTGGCAGAACGCATACCCCACGCACACATCCTCCGCATTTACCGCGACATAGATGGGCTTCCGGCCGTCTTTCAGCAGCGCCTGCAATTCAGAATCCGTGTATTTGGTCGTGTTCGGAATAAAAATATCCGGTCTGATATCGGCGTGGATTTGAAGTACCTGCCCCAATAATTCGATGATTCTGGGGATGTCTTTTTCTTTTGCACTTCTTATATTCATGCGATTCCCGCTCCAATTCTATTCAAATCATTTTTCAAACACTGCCATTGTTTCCTCAGAGCTTGTGTTCATAGGAAATATATGCGGATTTTCGAGCAAATTTTTTTGCAGACAAGGCAAAAATTTGCAGGCATACTTTCGTATGGCAAGAATTTTTCACGCAGTATGCAACAAAATTTGCCGAAAAGACGTAGATAGACGCCTATGAACACGAGCTCTCACTCATTTTACGGACAAAAGCGGAAACCGAGGTGGTCATGTTTCATTTTAAAGCCTCCATAAAAATGTGATTTATAATCGTATTATACTATATTTAAAATTTAAAGTCAAGAAACATCATAATTCTTTCTAAAATAACAATGGTCGAATCCAGTCCGCACTTTCCACAAGGATATCCCATATTTTTTGTGAAATACGCAGATTTTGCCGAAAACGTCTTGACTTAGAGCGCACTCTAAGGCGTATAATATTTTCAACAAATCCGGAAAAGGAGGGATGCACATGACCATCAAAGAAGTCAGCGAACTCTACGACATTTCGCAGGACACGCTGCGGTATTACGAGCGCATCGGCATGATTCCGCCGGTCACCCGAACCCCCAGCGGCATCCGTGATTATCAGGAGAACGATCTGGGCTGGGTGGAACTCGCCAAGTGTATGCGAAGCGCCGGACTGCCCGTGGAAGCGCTCATCGAATACGTCCGGCTGACACAGGAGGGCGATGCCACCATTCCGGCAAGACTCCAGCTCCTCACCGAACAGCGTGAGTCACTTCTGGAACAGCGGGCAAAGATCGACACCACGCTGAAACGGCTGGCGTACAAGATTCACCGCTACGAGGTCGCCGTGGAAACCGGCGTGCTCACATGGCCCAGCGACTGTCAGGAGGATTCCGCAAAAGGATCTGAAGAATCTTAAACATTTCAGAAACGGAGGAAGTTTCCTATGAAAAAACAAACCGCAGGCAGAGATAGTCTGGGCGATTTCGCCCCGAAATTTGCAGAGCTGAACGACGACGTGCTCTTCGGAGAGGTCTGGTCACGAGAGGACAAGCTCTCTCTGAAAATGCGCTCAATTGTCACCGTTACCGCACTCATCAGCAAGGGCATGACAGACAACTCGCTGGTCTATCACCTCACCACTGCCAGGCAGAACGGCGTGACCCGCACCGAAATGGCGGAGATTCTCACCCACGTGGCATTCTACGCCGGCTGGCCCAACGCATGGGCAGCGTTCCGCATGGCGAAAGAAGTCTACTCCGGCGACACCGAAGCAGAGGAGCACGGCGGATTCTTTGGCATGGGGGAGCCGAACGTCAGCTTCGCCAAGTACTTCACCGGCAACTCCTACCTCAAGCCCCTCACCGATTCCGGCAAGACCGTATTCGTCGCCAACGTCACATTCGAGCCGGGATGCCGCAACAACTGGCACGTACACCACGCCGACAAGGGCGGCGGACAGCTGCTGATCTGTGTGGATGGCGAGGGCTGGTATCAGGAAGCCGGCAAGCCGGCACAGAGCCTGAAGCCCGGCGATGTGGTCACCATTCCGGCAGGTGTGAAGCACTGGCACGGTGCCAAGGCGAACAGCTGGTTCAGCCATCTGGCAGTGGAATGCCCCGGCGAGAACACCTCTAACGAGTGGCTGGAGCCGGTGACCGACGAAATCTACAACGCACTGGAGGATTGAAACCATGGAATATGTTACATTAAATAACGGCGTAAAAATGCCGATTCTGGGCTACGGCGTCTATCAGGTCACACCGGAGGAGTGTGAGCGCTGCGTGCTGGATGCCATCCAGACCGGCTACCGCCTGATCGACACCGCACAGGCATACTACAACGAGGAGGGCGTAGGCGCAGCCATTTCCAAGTGCGGCGTTCCCAGAGAGGAGTTGTTCCTCACCACAAAGATCTGGATCTCCAACGCCGGCTACGAAAAGGCAAAGGCATCCATCGACGAGTCCCTGCGCAAGCTGAAAACGGATTACATTGACCTGATGCTGATTCACCAGCCTATCGGCGACTACTACGGCACTTATCGTGCCATGGAAGAGGCATATGCTGCCGGAAAGCTCCGTGCCATCGGCGTGTCCAACTTCTATCCGGACCGCTTTGTCGACCTGAGCAATTTCGTCAAGGTGCAGCCCGCTGTCAATCAGGTGGAGACCCACCCGTTCCAGCAGCAGAAGCTGGCACGGAAGTACATGGAAAAGTACGGCACACAGATCGAATCGTGGGGACCCTTTGCAGAGGGCAGAAAAGAGATCTTCCACAACCCCACCATTCAGGCAGTGGGCGAAAAGTACGGAAAGACCGTGGCACAGACCATCCTGCGCTTCCTGATTCAAAGCGGTGTCGTTGTCATCCCCAAGTCCACCCACAAGGAGCGCATGGCGGAGAACTTCAACGTCTTTGATTTTGCGCTGTCCGAGGAGGACATGCACACCATGCAGGCGCTGGACGAGAGCGAAAGCGCTTTCTTCTCTCACTACGACCCGGAAACCGTAGAATTTCTGGTTTCCTTCGGCAAATCAATTGGAGGTTTTTGAGATGTCCAAAATTTTAGTTGCATATTTTTCCGCAAGCGGTGTTACCGCAAACGCATCCAGGGCGCTGGCATCGGCATTTAATGCAGACCTGTTCGAGATTCGCCCCAAGGTGCCCTACACCTCGGCAGACCTCAACTGGATGGACAAGAACAGCCGCAGCAGCGTGGAAATGCGGGACAAGTCCTCCCGTCCGGAAATCGCTGCACCGTGCAGCAATCTGGCAGACTATGACACCATTTTTCTGGCGTTTCCCATCTGGTGGTATGTTGCACCCACGATCATCAACACATTTCTGGAGAGCAGCGACTTCTCCGGCAAGAAGATTTTCCTGTTCGCCACCTCCGGCGGAAGCGGCTTCGGCAAGACGGCTGCTGCCCTGAAAGGCAGTGCGCCGAACGCAGACATCCGTGAGGGCAAGATGCTCAACGGCGCCATCTCTGCCGACGAGCTGACCGCATGGTATCAGAAGCAGAAGTAATTCCAAATCCCCCAAAAACGCAAATGCGCATGGACACCGAATTTCGGCGTGCATGCGCATTTTTTGTATTCCATTTTCGAATCAATAGAAATCAATGAATTCCTCATCCACCCAGCCGTAGAATTCTATTAATCTCCTATAGTATACTCCTCTGGTAACTCTGATACTTCCTTTACTTTGCCATCTTGCATAATCAAATATTTGTCATTGTTCCTATTATAAGTATAATAGGTATCACTAGGTGCTCCCTTCTCAGCATAGTACTCCAAATCATCGCAAAACTCATGAAGTGCACTAGGCAAATCTTCATTGTCCCGTTTCAAATAAGGATTCATACTGGCGAAAATATCTGAAATACGATTAAATTGACTGGAATTTGTATAATAAAACTGTCCCTTTCCACTGGTAGAAATATAATCATACAGATGAGAAGCACCAGACACATCCAAATAAAGAAATACACCATCCGTATTGATGCCATATCTGTCATCGTATTGATTGTCACAAAAATCAGCCGTATCAGCATCACTGCCATCTCCAATTTCTGTCGTACCAATCCACACTCCAATGTTCATATCAATTTTGTCTGCCGTATTCTGAAGTTCAGAAAAGACTTTAGAAAATTCCGAATCAGTCAACAGATTGCCTTCATCAAAAAAATAAACATTATCACACTCTGTTTGAGTCGAAAGCTCCGATGAAATAGCCGTTGTTTCGGCAATATTTTCCATCGTCATAGTCTCAGTTGTAGCTTCGTCCGTGGTCTTTCCGGCGGTCATCTCCGTCACGGATACCGTCTGCACTGCTGCCGACTCGTCGGATTTTCCAGCATTGTTTCGCATTCGAAACACCAGAAGCAGCACAATGGCAACCACTAGCACCACGCAGACAGTGCCCAGCACCAGCGCAATCTTTTTCATCGTGTTATTCTGCGCTATTGCCTTTTCCGGAACGTTCTGCCCCGTCATGGAAGGCTGCTGGGGAAATTCCACCGGTGCGCCGCACTCTTCGCAAAATTGCGCTCCATCCTCCAAGGGCTTTCCGCATTTGTGACATTTCATGTCCTATCACGCTCTTTCCTATTTCTTCGAATCAATAGAAATCAATGAATTCCTCATCCACCCAGCCGTAGTAGTCGCCGTCGTCCGTATCCCACAGTTCGTACCACGTCACGCCGTATGACTCGCATTTGTACTTGGCGGTCACGTGCCAGCCATCGCCGAGGCTCTGCCGTACCGTGTCCTTCTCCCCACCATTGCAGACATAATCGGTAGTATAGCTGGAAACAACGCCCTTATGACAGTCCATGGCTCCCAGTTTGTCGTTGATGGCGTATGCACTGCTGCCCGCTGCTGTTGTCGCACTTTGGGAGTTGTCGCTTCCGCCCAGCGGTGCGGTGTTCGCCAGATCATAGCCCTGCAGTGCCGGGCCGAAGTCGGCGTAATCCGCCACATCCTGCACGTTCTCCTGCGTAAAGACTTCCCTCCAGTTAATTTTCCACACGCCGTTTTCTTTCACCAGCTCAGCTGCACTGACAGACTGATATCCCATATGTCCCAAATTGGTGTAGAGCACACCGTCCTGTGAACAGAGATAGGAATGTCCGCCGGGGAATTCCTCCAGCTTTTCGATCCCCGTTCCGCTGTCATCGATTCGCCAGAACGCATAGATCGTATCCGCCTCGCAAGTTCCATACTGCACGATCAGTTCATTCACACCGTCGCGGTCGATGTCATACAGATAATACTCCCGATATACCAGCTGATCAGATAATACAAACTGCTTTACGGCTCTAAGATACAGAGAATAATCCGCCGTTCTTTTCACAGCTGCCGTCTCCGCCGGTGCCTGTGTCGGCGCTTCTGTTGCCGGTGCTGCGGTAGTTTCCGCCACTGCTGCCACTGCCTCGGTGGCAGCTTCGTTTGTGGTCTCTCCGGCAGTCACCTCCGTCACGGATACCGTCTGCACCGCTGCCGACTCGCCGGATTTTCCAGCATTGTTTCGCATCCGAAACACCAGAAGCAGCACAACAGCAACCACCAGCGCCACACAGACAGCACCCAGCACCAGCGCAATTTTTTTCATCGTATTATCCTGCGCTGGTGCCTTTTCCGGAACGACCTGTCCTGGAATGGGCGGCTGCTGGGGAAATTCCACCGGTGCACCGCACTCCTCGCAGAATTGCGATCCATCCTCCAAAGGTTTTCCGCATCTGTGACAATTCATGTCCTATCACACTCCTTTTGAAAACAGTATACCATAAATTTCCGCATTTGGCAAGCCTTGCGCTGTTTTTACGCCAAAACAAAAGCTGTGCGCTCTCAGGTTCTGAAAACACACAGCCTTTGCATATCCGCAAACATTATCCGAACACTTCATTTGGAAAAAATCATGCACTGGTCGAGGTGACAGGATTCGAACCTGCGGCATCTTGCTCCCAAAGCAAGCACTCTACCAAACTGAGTTACACCTCGAACTCTTTTAGTATATCATAAATCCGTGTTTCTGTCAAGCTTTTTTCTACTGCTTCGAAAAATACCAGCAGTATGCCGAAAAAAGCAGCGGATTTTCAGCTTTTTTGCAGAATTCCAAAAAATCCGCTTGCCATATTCGTCACTTTATGCTATAATTGTCTTAATCAAAACCCAAAAAAACTGATGTTTTTTGTTGGAGATTGTTTCACTTTTTTTGCATATGATAAAACACAATACAAGCGAATTTATGGAGGTATCAATTATGGGTATTGTTCGTGCAGCAATCGGCGCAGTCGGCGGCACATTGGCAGATTCCTGGCTGGAATTCATCGAGGCTGGTGACATGGGTCCCACCACAGTCATGACAAAGGGCGTTCAGGTCACACGCGGCAAGCGCGGCAGCAACAGCAAGGGCACACCGGACATCATTTCCAACGGCTCCCGCATTGTCGTAGGGCCAAACCAGATGATGCTGCTGGTAGACGGCGGACGCATCATGGACTACACAGCAGAAGAGGGTTACTATGAGGTCTACCTCTCCTCCTCTCCGTCCATGTTCAACGGCGAGCTGAAAGCATCCGTCAAGGAGAGCTTCGAGCGCTTCAAGTTCGGCGGACAGCCGGGAAAGTCCCAGCAGGTCTACTTCATCAATCTGCAGGAGATCCGCGGCATCAAATTCGGCACACGCAACGCACTCCAGTATTTCGACAATTTCTATAACTCCGAGCTGTTCCTGCGCTGCCACGGCACCTACTCCATCAAAATCACCGACCCCCTGAAATTTTTCATGGAGGTTGTGCCCCGCAACGCATCGCACCTGAACTTCGAGGAGGTCAACGAGCAGTTCAACGCCGAGTTCCTGACGGCGCTCCAGACCGCCATCGGTCAGATGTCCGAAAACGGCGTGCGCATCTCCTCCCTGCCGTCCAAGAGCATGGAACTCTCCAAGTACATGGCATCGGTACTGGATGCCGACTGGACACAGGCACGCGGTCTGGACATCAGCTCCGTAGGTATCGCAAGCATCAGCTACGACGACGAGAGCAAGGCGCTCATCAACATGCGCAATCAGGGTGCAATGATGTCCGACCCCACAGTACGGGAGGGCTATGTGCAGAGCTCCATCGCCAAGGGCATGCAGGCTGCCGGCTCCAACACTGCCGGTGCCGGTCAGGCATTTATGGCAATGGGCATGGGCATGCAGGGAGCCGGTGGATTTATGTCCAGCGCCTCTGCCACCAATGCCCAGCAAATGCAGATGCAGCAGCAGGATGCACAACAGGCTCAACAGGCTGCTGCTGCGCCGGCAAACGGCTGGACCTGTTCCTGCGGCGCAACCAACACGGGGAAGTTCTGCACCAACTGCGGTTCTCCCAAACCGGCTCCGGCAGAAAGCTGGACTTGTTCCTGCGGCGCAACCAACACAGGGAAGTTCTGCACCAACTGCGGCTCTCCCAAGCCCGCTTCGGCGCAGTGGACCTGCTCCTGCGGTGCGGTTAACACGGGCAAGTTCTGCACCAACTGCGGAAAGGGCCGTGCATAATCCGAAACGAAAGGAACTGTATCCATGAATACTGTACAATATAAATGCCCCAACTGCGGTGCAGAACTGACCTTCGATCCGGAACACCAGAATTTTTCCTGCCCGTACTGCGACAGCCATTATACCGAGGCGGAGATGGAGCAGATGTACGCCCAGATGGAGCATCAGGCGAATGCCGATGCTGATCCGGACGCTGCCACACTGAAAAACGAGGCGGACGAGGCTGCTTTCGAAGAGGGCACACGGCTTTACACCTGCCAGAACTGCGGGGCGCAGATCATCGCTGAGACGGAAACCTCCGCCACATTCTGCTACTACTGCCACGCTCCGGTGGTGCTTGCCGGACGGCTGCAGGGCGAATACTGTCCGGCGTGGGTTCTGCCCTTTTCCATCACCAAGGATCAGGCACTGGCATGCTTCCATAAGTGGTGTAAAAAGCGCTGGTTCCTGCCCAAGGGCTTCACCTCGGAAAAGCAGCTGGAGAAGATGAGCGGTATCTACGTGCCATTTTGGCTGACCAACTGCATCGCCGATACCAGTATGAGCGGCATCGGAAAAAAGGTTCGCTCGTGGAGAGACGGCGACTATCAGGTGACAGAAACGCAGGAATATCTGGTAGAGCGTGCTGCCGACATCCCGTATAAGGGCGTTCCGGCAGACGGCTCCAAGAAAATCGACGACGCTCTGATGGACGCCATCGAGCCGTTCCCTTACGACAAGATGAAAACCTTCAGCATGCAGTATCTGAGCGGATTTATGGCGCAGAAATACGATGATTCCTATGACGAGGTTTTCCCGCGGGTGAAACAGCGTGTGGAGGACAAGAGCATTGCCTTGCTGCGGGAGAGCGTGTCCGGCTACTCCTCCTTTTCTGTGCAGCAGCGGGATATCCAGCTGCGCCAGATGCAGCACGACTATGTGCTGCTGCCCGTGTGGTTTCTCAATTACCAGTACAAGGGAAAAGACTACAGCTTTGCCATAAACGGACAGACCGGCAAGCAATCCGGCACACCGCCTCTCAGCTGGGCGAAAGCGCTGCTGTTCAGCGGTGCGCTGGGCGTGGTGGTGCTGATTATTTTCCTGCTGTTTGGAGGGGGGATTTTCCGATGAAGACAACACTCCTGCGCAGTGCAGCAACACTGCTCACCATTGGTCTGTGCGCCGGTGCAATGGCACTGCCCACGGCTGCGACAACCTCTGTTGCACAAGAGGACAATGTCTATCTCTGCGACGAGGGCTATCTGCTGACTGACTCGGAATTTTCCGCAGTCCTCTCAGAGCTTCAGGACACCGCCGACCAGACCGGCATGAACATCGGCGTTTGGATCGGCACAACAGAGGTCGGCGACGGCAGCGATGCGGACACCGTTGCGTTCTGCGATGACCAGTACGATGAACTGTACGGTATCAACACCGACGGTGTATTCCTCTATTTGGATATGTCCGGTGCCTCTCATCTGTACGACTACATTTCCACCAGCGGAAAGGGACAGTTCTACTACACCAACTCCAGTTCCTTCGACCGTGTTTCGGAGATTTTCTCCTGCATGAACCCCTATCTGGTGCGTGGCAGCGAGGATATCCCCGGCGCACTCCACCAGTTCTGCTACAATCTGGAATACTACGCCGAGAAGGGTGCGCCCAGCGACACCTACTATACCTACAACGAGGACAGCGGCAAGTACCTCATCATGCAGAACGGCGTGGTGAAAGAGGTATCCGAGCTGCCCGAGGAATACACGGCGAAACTAAGCTGGGGCATGATTATTCTCATTGCCATTGCCGGCGCACTCATTGCGTTCGGGCTTTCGCTGCTCATCATCCGCTCCAGCTACCAGTTCAAGACCGCCGGCAACATGCGGAACTATCTGGAAGCCGGCAAGATTCGCCATAAGCGGAACACCGATCAGTTTCTCCGCACCTACCGCACCCGCACCAAGATCGAAAGCAGCAGCGGCGGCGGTGGTGGAGGCGGCGGCGGAAGCAGCCACACCAGTTCCAGCGGAGGAAGCCACGGAGGAGGTGGAAACAGCCGATGAACAATCTGCAAGTTCGACGCTTCGAGCCGGCAGACGAGGCGGCATTCTGCGAAATGGCAGAGGAATTCTACCACTCTGAGGCAGTGCTCCACCCCATTCCGCCGGAGCGCCACCACTGGGCATTTCAGGAGATTCTGCGCTCCGATCAGTATCTGGGCGGTTACATCTTTCTGGACAGCGGCAAGCCCGCCGGTTTTGTCGTCACCAACCGCACCATGCAGCATGAGGCGGGCGGTGTGCTGGTATGGCTGGAGGAGATCTACTTCCGTCCGGCGTATCAAGGCAGGGGCTACGGCACGCAGGCAATCGAAGCCCTGTCAGAAGATCTCAAGGGCAAAGCGGCTGCCATCCGGCTGGAAGTAACGCAGGAGAATCCCCGTGCCCGTGCGCTCTATGAGCGGATGGGATTCCAGCCCGTGAACTATCTGCAAATGCAGAAAACACTTTGATTCTATTCTTTCAACAAGCAACAAGAATCCCCCGCATCCGGAACATCACCGGATGCGGGGGATTCTCTTTCTCTGATTCTCTGGGTTTTAAAAATTCAGTGCATTACCTTAGCAATGCTCCCTCCTTTTTGTGACTGATTTTTCTGTTGTCCAACCAACGGGGCCGGCTCTTACGTCCGGCATTGGAGCAAGGTTTTTCGCTGCCTGCCAGCGTCCTGTATCTTTCGCAACAGGATCGGTCGCACACAAGGTGCCACCGTGGATTGATACCGTGTCAGCCCACGTTTTTTCGCCGCAGCGTTCCAAAAGCCGGTGCATTACCGCAGCAATACTACCGCCTTTTGATGACTGATTTTTCTGTTGTCCGCCCAACCATACCGGCCCTCATGTCCGGCAGCGCAGCGAGGAATTTCGTCGCCTTCGCCGACGCCCTGTATCTTTCGCAACAGAGTTGGCAAGTCCAGAGAGATCCTGCCATCGGATTGAATCGTGTCAGCCCACGTGCTCTTATCGTACACCATTTCAGCGCACCTGTCAAGCTTTTCTTGCGGTGTTAATCTGCCGAATCCTCGGTGCCGCCGTCATCGCTGTCTTTTTTCTCAGACGGCTTCGGCGGATCCCCGGCGTTCTCTGCCGGCTTCTTCTTCAGGATCGCAGCCTTCTTTTCCTCGAACTCTGCATCGTCCAGAACGCCCTGCTTATGCAGTGCCTCCAGCTTCTCCAGAAGTGCCTCCGGGCTGCTCTCCTTGGCAGCCTTTGCGGACTTCATCTTGGCACGCTTTGCAGCCTCCTGACGCTCCCGCTCCTGCTGCTGTGCCAGCTCTGCCAGCATCACTGCATAGCGCTTGCGGTCGCCGAACCAGAATACCACCAGCAGGACAATTCCGCCTGCCAGCAATGCAATACCGATCCACCATCCCGGCGGGGTATACGTCATGGTAACGGTGTGGGTGCCGGCAGGAAGCCGCAGACCGACCATGGCATCAACCACGACGATCTGTCCGCTGTCGCCGCTCTGGTTTTTCAGACTGATGCTGCCGTCGTCATTCTTGACTTCTTCCACCAGATTGTCCACACGCTTGCCGTCTACCTTGATGCTCCAGCCCGGCTCATACGGGATGCTGGTCATCATCAGCTGACCGTCCTCTGCGGTGATCTCGCCGGTGATCTTCCGTGCGCTGTAGTCGGTGATATTCCACTGGTTCTGCTTCAGGGTATCGATGTCCTGCTGGAACAGATCCGGATGGAAGGTGTAGAAGAGAAAGTTCTTGACGATGGTGTAATCGTTGGCAACGGTCATACGAACGGTGATCTTTGTGCCCGGCTCGTATTCGCCAAGACGCAGGATGGTGTAATTATCGCCCTCGAAGTACTCGCCCAGACCGGTGAAGCGGGACTGTGCGTTTGCCTGCTGGTCCGCAGCTCTCCAGTTGAATGTGCCGTCCGGATTCTCTGCGCTCCAGGTGCTCTCGCAGTCGTTCCACTCGGATTCTGTCCAGGAGGCAGTCCACAGGTTCACCTTGTGCTGGAACTCCGTCTTGAAGTACAGGTAGATCGGTTCGTCAGACTCTGCCACCAGATGGAAGTCCACCGTCGGGTCGCCGCTGCCGTTGTCCTCAAACTTGGTCTGTTCGCCGTACGGGCTTGTGGTGACCGCATCGCTGACCACCATATCTTCTGCCAGCTGGAGTGGCGTATAGTACTCGTGCCACGACTCGAACTGTCCGTTTTCATCAAAGGTAGTGTTGCCACTCATGGTGCTCAGGAAGATGTTCTGGCTGTTGAACGGGTTGTCGTTGCCCAGATGGTCGATCTTGGTGACATCGCTGTTGACCATGTAGCCCATAGAGAGCGCATTGGGGTTCTCGTAGGCGGTGATGGTCTTGTCCACGTTGTTTTCGTTAGTGTAGTCGTACTGCAATACCGGCTCATAGGTCGGGTTCAGCAGACGGTTGGAATCGCCGCGATCCAGCACGTACTTGATGCCAAGCAGCGAGTCGGCGAGAGGCGTATTGCCGTCATAACGGGTATAATAGCTGTGCATGCAATAGCCCATGGTTTCAATGAAGTTGATGACACGGGTATTCATGACGGAACTGGAGTGGGAGATACCTTTCAGTCCAAATGCCGCATTGTCGTTGACGCAGCGGAAGAATGTCTTTTCCGCGCGGTACAGACCGGGATCGTATTCCTCCAGCGCATCGGTTGCCGCACGGCCGTTCCACACGTAGTTCTGGTAGGACGCACGGGTGGAGTATGCCACTTCGTCGTCAATGTCCTTCATGGAGTCCACGGCATTATAAGTCGCCTCACTGCCCACAACAAAGAGCATGATCGCAGACAGGGCGATGTTGAATGTCTTTTTGCCGGGCAGGAGCGCATTGCCGGTGAGGAAGTACAGCAGGATCAGGTAGATGCCGATCAGACCGCCGGCAATCCAAACGGCGCCGGATGCCATCTGATCGTACTTCTTGAATCCCACGTACAGCACGACAGCAAGGGCAATTGCCAGAGAGATCAGCAGGTGCTTCTTCTTGACACCCTCCATCTTGCCCCATGTGGTTGCCGCCATGGTCAGGAACGTAAAGGACAGCAGGAAAGAGTAGCGGAACGGCAGCCAGTTCGGCACCTGTCCGCCGTGCCACATCATGTCCACCGGAACGCACATCATGCAGAAAACCATGATGACAACCAGTGCGGTGTAGCCGATCTTCTTCTTGGTGCTGATCTTGGTGTTCATGTAGAACAGCGGCAGCAGGACAATTGTCAGCAGACCGCAGTAGATCTCCGGCTTGCCCTGTACGTTGACAGAGTCGTACTGTGCCGGCAGCAGCTGCGGCAGCAGATCCAGCAGACCGAATTCCGACTGGAAGCGGAAGCTGTAGTCCGGATCGGTAAATTCGAACTTACCGAGCTTCAGCGCATAGTATACCGGTAGGAGCATGAACGCCGCACATGCCAGTGCCACAACAGAGGAGTAGATGGCACGGACGATGACGACTGCATAGTCGTAGGGCTTCCGCTTCCTGTCCGAGCCAAAGAAGAGGTAGAACAGGAAGTAGAGGGCAACATAGATGCAGATCATGTAGCCGATGTAGAAGTTTGCCACACACATGATGGCAAGGGGGATGATGTAGTTCAGGCGTCTGCCGTCGTCCACCATATACTCAATGCCAAGCATGATCAGCGGCAGCATTACCAGTCCGTCCAGCCACATGGGGTCGATCAGCTGAATTACCGCATATGCCATCATGGCATACATGGTGGAGAACAGCAGAGACTGGAGCGGCTTGACATTACGCCGCTTTTGCAGGAAATAACTAAATGTCACACCCGCCGCACCCAGCTTGCACAGCTGCATAATGAGCAGACTGCTCAGCATGAACTTCTCCGGCAGGAGCAGGACGATCAGGGTAAACGGACTCGCCAGATAATACCCGATGATTCCTATAAACTCTCCGGAGAGATTGCGGGACCAGTTGTAGAAAATACTTCCGTCGCCCCAAAACGCATCACGCAGGGCCTCGAAGTAGTAGACGTACTGTCCGTTCAGGTCCAGACAGAGCACCGACTCCTCCCCGAACGGATACAATCCGAAGATCGCATACGCCAGATAGGTCAGCGCTGCCGGAATGAGAAATGCCGCAAAGTAAACCCGATTGCGGACAATCCATTTCCCCAGACCAGACAGGACGCCGCCGGCTGTGATGTGCTTGGCGCCCTTCGGGCTTTTTGACACAACAGCGGCTTGGGTCTTGTTGTTAGACATGGAATTCCTCCTTAAAAATAAAATGCGTTCCGCACCGCAGATGCATTCTGCCGGCTTGCGGAAAAGGTTACGCTGCGCTCCCACTTCGCACAGAGCAACAGACGAAGATATTATACCACAGTTTCCGATTTGTTGCAAGTGCTTTATTGCAAAACGGAAAAAATTCTGCACGTTTTTTCACCCATTGGCGGCTGCGCCGTCCGCAGAACCGAATTCTCCTCTCCCACACCGCACCTTGACAAAATTTCCGGAACATACTATAATGAAACTATTCCAATCGACTTGACAAACTATTTTGACCGCAACCAAAGACAGAAGGGAGAAACCCATGGGAAAAGAGGAATGGAAGATCGTGCTGCTGGTGGGCATCACCGTGATCTATCTCATTGTAATGGTCGTGCTGTTTCACCGTTTTCGCACCGCAATGCTGAAACTCGGCGAGGAACAGCGCCGGATTCAGGCGGAGAAAAAGCGTCAGCGCCAGCTTCTCACCGGAGAAACCGATGACGAGGACGCCGATTCCGCCGATTCTCACGGGCAGACGTAAAGCGTGCCGTCCAGATTGACCAGATAGACCGTCATGTCCTGACTATCCACGCTCTTATCACCGCTGGTCATGGCGATCTTGGTCGTCAGCGCCTTGCAGTCCCTGACGTGGGTCGTCCAGTAGTCCTCCCCCTGCAGGGTGTTGAACATATCCTTGAGATAGTCCACGCCGGAAGTGGGAGAATCCTCATCCTTACAGTCCGTGATCTGAAGATAGGAGAACGTGAAGTCACCGCCGGCTGCCGTCTGGAACGCATCGTGCACCTTGGTCAGATAGGCATCGCTCTGAAGTAGACCGCCATACATGTTTTCAATAATATAGTCCAGATAGAAATCCACGATGCAGGAGGTGAATTCCGTCACATCCTGCTTCTGAATGGAGTCGTAGTAGCTGAACAGCAGATCCAGTTCGTCCTGCTCCAGAAACCGCTTGTCGTACTCAATGGTGAAATCGTGGGAGGTGTCCTCCCGCAGCGTTGCGCCGTAAGCGAGGTTCTCCATGGGGATATCGGTTCCCTCGTTGGTCTGGTTGTCCGCACAGCCGGCAAAGCTCAGCAAAAGTGCCCCTGCCAGAACCGCAGCTGTTCCACGGCGCAGGGTTGAAGTATGGTTCATAATGATACATCCTTTCTGCATTTCGATCTGCCCGATAACAAAAAATCGGAACAAATTCTCATCGTTACTACTGTATCATATTTTTCTCAGAATGTCAAACCAAAGCGTGCGAAAAAGGCACTTGATCCACAGGAGGTCGCATTATGCCACGATTTTTTTTAGAAGAACTTGACGAATCGGATATCTGCATCACAGGGCCGGATGCCCGCCACATCGGACTGTCCCTGCGGATGCGTGTAGGCGATCCGCTGACGGTCTGTGCCTACGGCAAGGACTACCAGTGCCGGATCCGCTCCATCACGCCGGAGGAAGTGCATCTGGAAATGCTGTCCTCGGCGCTCTGTGCCGCAGAGCCGTCGGTCGCCCTGACGCTCTATCAGGCGCTTCCCAAGGCGGACAAGCTGGAACAGATCATCCAGAAATCCGTGGAACTGGGAGCCGTCCGCATTGTTCCCGTCCTTACCCGCCGCTGCATCTCCCGCCCCAAGCCGGCGGAGTTTGCCAAGAAACTGCCCCGTCTGCAAAAAATCGCCGCCTCCGCCGCCAAGCAGGCAGGGCGCGGCATGATTCCGGAGATTGCAGCGCTTTACACGTTCCAGCAGATGTGCCGTGAAATGCAGGAGGCAGACCGTGCCATTTTAATGTATGAGAACGGCGGCATCCGGTTTTCACAGGTGCCCTTCGAGAACTGCCATACCATCGCCATGGCAGTGGGCAGCGAGGGAGGCTTCGATCCGGAGGAGGCAGAACAGCTCCAGAACGCCGGCGCCGTTTCTGTCTGGCTGGGAGAGCGCATTCTCCGCTGCGAAACTGCCCCCCTCGCTGCCATCACCCTCGCCATGCACTGCACCGGAAATTTGTAAGTCTTTTCAAAAGCAGTTCAAAAAAGTGGACAGAATCATCAATATTGTTGCGAAAAAGGACTTGTATTTTTTCCGGAAACATGGTATACTAATAACAGAACCGGAACATCGTCCGGTTCACATAAAAGATCAAGCTCTGGAGAATGGAATAACCGGAGGCGCAGACAGAGGACAACAGGCGCTTCACTCATACATTTCCACACTCGCCGATTTTTTATGGTTCACAAAACAAATGTCGTTCTGCCGTTTTCCAGGCCACGGCAGAACGAAACAGAAACGGTCTTGGAGAAAAGAGGTATCGTTATGAAAGCAACTACAATTGCCGCAATGGTTTTGGCTGCCGCTGCTGCATCCGCAGCTACCATCGTTGCACTGAAAAAGGCACACGAGAAGAAACAGAACGCAAGACTGGAGCCCATGGAAGGCGGAAATATCACCACCTTTACAGGGGAAATCAAATATCCTATCCCGGCTGAGGACGACGACAGCGACTGCTGCTGCGAAAAGACTGATACCGACGCTCCAAAGCCGGAGGAAGCCGACAAGGAAGAGAGCGCACCGGAAGCCGGCGGATGCGAGGGCGGATTCTGCTCGTTCGCAGGCGCTGTAGATGCCGACGATGACGACGATGACGCAGACCAGCCGGCACATATTACAGCAGATGCAGAGGACGAGAAAAAAGACGACAGCGATTCTGACAGCAAATAAGCGCTGCGTTTCCTGACTGTCACGCAAGAACACAAAGAGGTACACTCCTGCAAGGGAGGTACCTCTTTTTTGGCTTTGGCATCAAAAAAGCGGACTGCATTTCTGCCGTCCGCCGATTCTTTCCAAATCACTTCCGTCTGGAACGATTCTTTCGCTCTGTATTGCGCTTGATGTCGCACATCTTCTCCTCGCTGTTCTGCTTGAAGTGGGAGAGCATATCCTCAAAAGTCATCTCCGACGGTGCCTGCCGCTTCTTCGGCTCCCAGACGCTGGGCTTTCCACCACGGCGCTGTCCGCCCTCCGGACGGGAACCGCCGCTGCGGGAACCGTGTCCCCGATGATCGCCGCGCTGCTGGGGACGATCGCCGCCAGCCGGCGCTTCTTCCGCCTGCTTCATGGAAAGGCTGATCTTTCCCTGCGGGTTGATGCCGATGACCTTGACCTTCACCTGCTGTCTCTCTGTCACAAAATCCCGAATCTCGCTGACATAGCTTCTGGAGATCTCAGAGATATGAACCATGCCCATGATCCGTTCCCCATCGGGGTTATGGATATCCACAAATGTCCCATAGTTTGTAATATTCTTTACTGTGCCCTCATAGATTTTCCCAATTTCGACCTGCATGTAACTCCATATCCCTTTCTGATGACAGGCAGCACCGCTGCCATGCCTGCCGTGATGTGCTTCCGTGTTCTGCCCCGTCAAAGTCTGTGTCAATTTCTGGAAGCGTCATAAAAGCGAGCTTCATCCGGATAGGCGTAGTTATACTCCTCCCGTGCCAGACGTTCCATGTAGCTGTCGATGTCGTCGCTCGCCAGAATCCGTTCCAGATCCTCGTTGTCCGCCGTGAGCTTGTCGATCTGCTTTTCCAACTGCGCCAGCTCCGTCTTTTTCTCCGCAATGCTGGACTGTGTGGAGATCACGCTGACGGTACAGCCGATGATGGCAGCAGCGATCGCCGTCCGGCGGAGAATCCGGAAAATCAGTCTGGATTTTTTCTCCGCCTTCTGCTTCTTTTTCTTTGCCATTGTCAATTTTCACCTCTTGACGGTTTTCCTTTTGTTATTATACAATACTTTTCGGATGACAATCAAGGGCAAATGCCAAAAAAAATGAACTTTTCCAGAAACTTTGGCGAAATGGCCAAATTTCTCTTTCAAAACACCGTAAATCCGCACAACGCCGTGGAAAAGTGGCGTTGTGAGCCAGCGGAGCACCCTGCCGGACGCCCCGAAGATCCGGTGCAGCACACGCACCGTTACTGTGCCGATGGTACAGCGGTACAGCAGGAATCCCAGCGTGCTCCCCAAGGCGTAATAGGCACGCATTTCCCCCCGGGCAAAGATGCCGGCAAAGCAGAGCAGCGCACCGCCCCAGACCAGCAGAAACGCCGTATCCTCCAGCGCCACCGCCAGCTTTCCATGGGGCAGAAGCATCCGCAGGACACGCAGCACATCGAAGCAAAGCCCCAGCGGAATCCCCAGAAATACGGCGCAGAACAGCAGCCTTGTCTGCTCCGGCACCGTGAAAAACGTCTCCAGCTCCATCAGCGGAACAGCTTTCCCAGCAGCGACAGCGGGCCGCGGCGGTCTTTGTCGCCGTATTGCAGCAGCCAGATGTCCCCCGTAATGGTCATGTCGCCGCTCTCCACGCTCACGTCGTTGATGTGCAGATTCCGCCCCTTGACAGTCAGTTCGCCCAGACTGGTGAACAGATTGATGATGCGCTCGTCAAAGCAGTCCACATCGGTAACACCGGTCAGCGTCAGCTTTCCGCGGTCTTCCAAAATCAGGTTGTGATGTCCGGCAGGTGCCGGCGGCTGTTGTGTTTTCATCGTCAAGCGATCTCCTTTCCTTTGCGCAGCGCCTGCCCGCAGACGCCGAAGCGGTTCGTTCTCTGTATCATATGCCATGATTTCATGAAAAATCACCAGTTTCAAAAGGGGTTCTTTGTCTATTTTTTTGCGGAAAAGTCCTTGCATTTTTGGTGCGGATGTGATATAATAAAAGAAATATTGAAAAGTTACAGGCAGCGTCTGTCTGTCGGGTAAAAAATTGAAACAGGAGGAAATTCCCATGGGAGTACTGGAAATCATTCTGGGTTCCGCTGTTCTGCTGGCAAGTGCCATCATCACAGTCATCTGTCTGATGCAGGAGCAGAAGCCGCAGAATGCAACCGCCGCACTGACCGGTGCAAGCAACGATTCGTTCTACGACAAGAACCGTGGCCGTACCAAGGAAGCACGTCTGAGAAAAGTGACATTCTGGTTTTCGATCGTGTTCTTTGTACTGATTCTGTTCATGGATATCGTAATGCCGCTGCTGACAAAATAAGCAATCGAAATTCTATCCTGTGTTTTTGGTGTTATCCTTCGATGCAAGAGCGACACTGATGCACAGGATGTTTTTTTGCCTATGCCAAGAAAAATTTGAGAAAATGAGAAAAGAGATGCCGCAATGGGCGGCGGGAAGGATTTGTATTTATGGCAAATACACAGTTCGGAGGCGCTGAGAGCGTCGAAAGCTACCGCAAGAAGATCATGACATGTCTCAAGAAAAACGGGCGCACTCCCCTGAGCGACCGTGATCTTGCGACAAAATGCCGCACCAACCGGGGCGGCGCTGCCAATTTCCGGCAGGCCATCAACGAGCTGCGCCACGAAGGTGCCATCTGCGAGCGCCGGCGGGGATATGTTTCCTCCGCCAACATGGGATATTTCCCGGCAACCATCGTTCGCCTGAGCCGTACCTTTGGCTTCGCACGGCCGGAGGAAGAGGGCGCACAGGATGTCTTTATTCCCGGAAAGTTCCTGCAGGGCGCAATGACCAAAGACCGTGTGCTCATCGGCAACATTCCCTCCCGCAGCGGAAAGCCGGAGGGCGAGGTGCTCGCCATTTTGGAGGAGGCGGACAGCAAGCTGACCGGTGTCATCATCGACGACAACGGCAGGCTGATGTTCCGTGCGGACACCATGTCCAAGACTCCCATCCAGATTCAGCGCAAGGACAGCGTCATCTATCACGAGGGCGAAAAGGTGCTGGCAGAGGTCGTATACCGCGGACAGCGCCACGCAGAGCACAAGGTCAAGATCGTCTATAGCTTCGGCGTTTCCACCCGTGCCAGCGTCTGTGCGGAGGCAATCGTTGCCATCCGCGGCGTAAACGTGGCGTTTCCGGAGGAGGTCGTTGCCGAGGCTGAACAGCTGGCAAACGCACCCATTCCGCAGGAGGAATATGAAAAGCGTCTGGATCTGCGCAGCACCCCCATCTTCACCATTGACAGCGCACACTCCAAGGATCTGGACGACGCAGTTTCGCTGGAAAAGACAGCCGCCGGCTACAAGCTGGGCGTACACATCGCCGACGTATCCCACTATGTCCGCCCGAACACCCCGCTGAACACCGAGGCGCTGGACCGTGGCACCAGCATCTACTATGCGAACCACGTCATTCCCATGCTGCCCACCAGCCTGTCCAACGGCATCTGCTCTCTGAACCCCTGCGAAGACCGTCTGGCGTTCTCCGCACTCATGGAGCTGGACGAAAACGGCGAGATCGTGAAGTACGAATTCCGCAAGACGGTCATCCGCTCCGCCGTCAAGGGCGTATACAGCGAGGTCAATCAGATTCTGGACGGCTCGGCTTCTCAGGAGCTGCTGGACAAGTATCAGGATGTCATCCACATGATTCCGCTGATGAACGAGCTGTGCGACATCCGTCTGCGGGAGCGGAAGCGCCGTGGTGCGCCGGAGCTGGAGACTGCCGAGGGTGCGCTCATCATCAACGATGAGGATGTCTGCGTGGACGTGGTTGCACGGGAGCGTGGAAAGAGCGAGTGCATCGTCGAGGAGATGATGCTGCTGGCAAACGAAGCTGCCGCAAAGATGGCACGGGAAAAGAACCTGCCTTTTGTCTATCGTGTCCACGACAAGCCCTCTCCGGAGAAGATCGAGAATCTGGAAAAGATCCTCCTGCGTCTGGGCGTGGATGTGCCGGTGTTCACCGACATCAAGCCCCGCCATCTGGCAGAGATTCTGGACGGCGCAAGAGGCACCGACCTGTATCCGGTGCTGAACGTGATGGTGCTGCGCTCCATGGCAAAGGCTGCCTATGCGCCGGATCCCATCGGCCACTTCGGTCTGGCACTGAAGGACTACGCCCACTTCACCTCCCCCATCCGCCGTTATCCCGACCTGGCAATCCACCGGATCCTCAGCAGCTACTGCGAGAATCCCGATGCCGATGCCATGCACGAGATGTACGACAGCTTCGTTGTAGAGGCTTCCACACGCTCCAGCGACACGGAAGTTCGTGCCATCACCATTGAGCGGAGCGCCGACGACTGCTACAAGGCGGAGTACATGCAGCAGCATCTGGGCGAGATTTTCGACGGCATTGTTGCCGGTGTCACCGATTTCGGCTTTTATGTAGCATTGCCCAACACCGTAGAAGGTCTGGTGCACGTGGCAACCCTGCCGGAAAGCGACTGGGTCAACGACGACAGCATCGCTTTCAAGGAGGAACAGGGCAGTGCCTGCTACCGTCTGGGCGACACGGTACGGGTGCAGTGCACCAAGATCGATGTCAACAGCGGAAACGTGGACTTTGCGCTGGTAGACGAAAACGGCAATCTGCTGGGAAATGCGAAATAACGTTTCCCCATCATCTTGCATAAAAACAGCAGGCGGATGTGATGAGCACGTCCGCCTGCTTTGGTATCTTATAGCCTGTGCAGTATTTTGTGATATTCAGCTGTGTAGACTCTGAAACCGTGGCAGGGTAAAATCCAAGTAAAAACCCGCCTGTGTCCGAAAAAGCCGGAACGCAGGCGGGTTTTCTGTTGATTTCTAGTGTGTCTGATTGGATTCTAAGGCTTAGAGCTTGTGTTCGTAGGAAATATATACGGATTTTCGAGCAAATTTTTTTGCAGACAAGGCAAAAATTTGCAGGCATACTTTCGTATGGCAAGAATTTTTAACGCAGTATGCAACAAAATTTGCCGAAAAGACGTAGATAGACGCCTATGAACACGAGCTCTTAGCCCAGAACGACCTCAACGGTGTTCTGTTCAGCCAGTGCATCCGCCGGAACATAGTCGCCGTCCAGCTTCTTGCCGTTGAGGGTCAGAGAAGCCACACCGCTTTGTACGTGTGCCGGATTCTGTACGGTGATGCTGAGCTTCTTGCCGCGGAAGGTCTTTTCCATGGTGAAGCCGTCCCATGCTGCCGGAATGGACGGGCAGATATGCAGACCATCTGCATCCGGACGCATACCGCAGATACCCTCGACGCAGCCAACCATCACGGTGGATGCGGTACCGGTCAGCCAGTGTACGTGAGAGCGTCCTGCATACGGGGAAGCCGTGGACTCGGTGAACTGACCGTGTACATACGGCTCCAGAACACGCTGCTCTGCCTTGTCATTCATGGATGCCGGCGAGCTCTCCTCGAAATAGCGGAATGCATCGTCGCCGTGACCCAGCAGGCTCTCTGCCAGAATCAGCCAGCCCTGCGACTGGGAGAAGATACCGCCGTTTTCCTTGGTGTCCGGATTGAAGATGTGCATCAGGGCGCCGTCAAAATAGTGGTCGATGTACGGCGGATCCAGCAGCTTTGCGCCATACGGGGTGTCCAGAATGTCTGCCACGGACTGCATTGCCTTGTCGCTCTGCTCCTTGGAGGCAAAACCGGAGATGACACTCCAGCTCTGGGGGTTCAGCCACATGGAAGCCTCCGGATCCTTCTTGGCGCCAACCACAACGCCGTCCTCCCGAATGCCGCGGATGAAGCGGTCTTCGTCCCAGCAGTCTGCCAGCGCTTCGCCCAGCGCCTTCTGCGCCTTGGTCAGGTAGGAGATGTATTCGGTATCCTCACGCTCTGCTGCCAGTTCCTGCATCATGGACATTGCATAGTACAGCTGGAATGCCACGAATGTGGACTCGCCCTTCTTGCCCAGACGCAGACAGTCGTTCCAGTCTGCGTGCAGACCAGCCGGCATATTGTGGTCGCCCAGACGCTCCATGGAGAAGCGGATGGCACGCTTCAGGTGATCGTAAACGGTGTCCTCACCGCCGTTGGCATAGACGATGACCTCGTCATAGAATGCCTTGTTGCCGGATTCGCCCACATACTTGCGGATGGTGGGGAACAGCCACAGGGCATCGTCTGCACGGTAGGACGGGTGTCCGGTCTCCTTGACGTACTCCGGATCGTCCGGTGTGTTCTCGTGGCCGGCATTGTGGTCGAACTTGACCAGCGGCAGACCGCCGCCGTTGTCCACCTGTGCGGACAGCATAAAGCGGATCTTGTCGGCAGCAAGCTCCGGATCCAGATGGATGATACCCTGAATGTCCTGAACGGTGTCACGATAGCCGTAGCCGTTGCGCAGACCGCAGTATACGAAAGAGGCTGCACGGGACCAGATAAAGGTGATGAAGCACTGGTATGCGTTCCAGACGTTGATCATGTTGTTGAACGCATCGGACGGCGTCTGTACCTGGAAATTGTCCAGCTTGCCGTGCCAGAACTGCTTCAGTTCCTCCACTTCCTGATCTACCTTGCCGGCAGCCTCATAGGAAGCCAGAATCTCGTTTGCCTGTGCGTTGTCCTTCTGCCCCAGAATGTAGATCAGTTCCCTGGACTCGCCCGGCTGGAGCACGATGTCGCTCTGGAGCGCACCGCATGCGTTGGAGTTATAGTTCATCTCGCCGTTGCACTTGCCCTGCTCTACTGCAATGGGGTTGGAGTAGGTGCGGTACGGGCCGATGAAGCTGTCCAGATTGCCGTTATAGCCGGTGATGGGTGCGCCCACCATGCCGAAGAACCGCTCTCTGTGATTGGAACCGGTGGCATCCTTGCCGCTGTTCTCGTTGATGTGCTGGAGGATCTTGTTGCCCTCGAAGCTGGTGCGGGTGATGAACAGGGTGTACTGGAGGTTGACCTGATCCTGCTCATAGTTGTTGTCGTTGGTGAATTCTACGAAGCCGAAGGCGGACAGGTTTCTGGGCTTATCGCTGTTGTTGGTGATGACCGCACGCCAAACCTCATAGGTTGCGCCGTTGGGCACGTAATAGGTCACCTCAGAGCGGATGTCTGCATAGTCGGCAGAGATCACAGTGTATGCGGTGCCGTGACGGCAGACGCTCTTGTAGGTATCCAGCGGCTTGCCAACCGGCTGCCAGGAAGCCGACCAGTAATCTGCGGTGTCGTTGTCCCGCAGGTAGATGTAACGGCCAGGCAGTGCCATCATCGAGTTGAAGCGATAGCGGCTGATTCTGCCGTTTGCGCCGGACTTGACGAAGCTATAGCCGGCAGCATTGTTGGAAATGATTGCGCCGTATTCCGGCGAACCAAGGTAGTTGACCCACGGTGCCGGGGTATCCGGATGGTCGATCACATACTCCTTGTTCTTGAGGTCAAAGTAACCATACTGCATAAGTAGGATCCTCCTTTATCGGTATTTTTCTGAATTTTTACCGCAGCACTCTGAGAGCCTGCGCCCTGCCGTCTGCCATTGCAATCTGTGCAAGAGAAGCAGCGCAGGTGTTAGAATCTGTCTTCACAAGACACACAGATACGCTTGTGAAGACTGGTTCTTATGTTATCATATCATGGAACAGCATTTTTTGCAAGGGGGTTTCGGAAAAAATCCGATTTTTTTCGGGAAATTCCGGAAAATTTACATGCAGGGCAAAAAACAGCCCCGCCCGTCTGCACCGCAGCAGACAGCAGAGCTGTTTTCCACTTCAAAAAGGAGATTATTCCGCCGAATAGATCACCACTTCGTCAGAAACGGCAAAGCCGCCAAACGTCTCCGTTCCCGCATCGCCGCCCTGAAATGTGAGGCGCACCAATTCCACTTCCGCCACATCCTGCGGTGCAATGGGTTCGCTGTAGCAGAGAACCATGGAGAAATTTCCCTGCGAGTCTGTTTCCGTCCCGTACAGAGACATCAACGGAATGTACGAATCCAGACTATCTGCGGCGCAGCTTGGAATTGCGTGGATCTGCCGAATGGCATAATCCGAAGCTTCCGCCTGCCCTACCATATCCTCTGTGTACACATCGCTGAGCTTTCTGCCGTCTTTCAACGTGATCACGAACGTGACATTGCTTTCCTCCCTCTGCCATTCCCTTGGCATAGAAATATTGGCAGAGAGCGTTTGCAGTGTGACACTGCCGCCGTCAAACGCTGCGGTGATGGGGGCATTTCCAACAAAGTTCAGCGCCATCTCCGTGTGCCATGTTCCATCCAGCACTGCATCCGAAGCGGCGTAGCACTGCGCACGCTTTTCCATTTGCTTCTGCGCCAACTGGTTCTGGCTACGGTATTCTTTCCATGCAGCAACATCAAATTCTGCTGGAAGTTCTCCTGCTGCCAAGCCATCCAAGGCAGCGGCTCCATACACCTCCCGCACGTAATCACTGAGAAAGGAATCCTCATACTGATTTACCTGTGCATCAATCGCCTGGATCTGCTGATCGGTATAGAAATTCTGGAACGTCAGCTCCAGCTTTTTCCCTTGCAGTCCGGATTTCTGGATGCTGAGATTCAAATAGTAGGCGCCGTTTTTTTCCCGAAGTTCTGCCACTGTTCCGCCGTCGTTTGCCTCCTCCAGCAGTACCGTTCCGTCTGTGTCCAAGACAGAAAGCTGATACGGAATCTTCAAGCCGTCCGTCAGCGATACGCCGGATGCCGTGACAGAAAAGCTCAACAGCGCCTGACTATCATCGCCGTACATTCCCAACAGTGCAAACTGCACCTGTGCATTGGTACTATCGATTACCGCATGCGGCACGGTGACCAGCGATTCCATTTTTTCCGGATGTTCCGGCACTTCTTTGGAAAACAGGCTGCGGAAAAACGCTTCAGTTCCACCGATTCCGGCAGCTGTGGAGAGCATCGTTCCGCCAGTCACCAGAACTGCCGCAGCGGCAGCACCGGCAACCCAGCGTGTCCACGTTCTGCGGCGCTGCGAATGTATCGGCTTTATCGTGATTCCCAGCTGTTCCTGCACACGCTTTGCAACAGCATCTGCTGCAATCTCCTCTGATGTTATCTCCGGTACGCCGTTTTTTTCCGCATCATAGTGGTCAAACCAATCGTAATCATTCATTTGCATATTTTGTCACTCCTTTTCATATGGCAGCAAACTGTATCTTCTGCACCGCCGGCGAATCCTCATAGGCATAGCCACGGTCAATCAATTCCTGCTGCAAACGCTTTCGGGCACGGCTCATCCGCATTTTCACCGCAGATTCTTTCATACCGAGATCCTCTGCGATCTGCTTAACGCCCTCGTAGTAATAATAATGGCGCACCAGGATCTCCCGATCTTTTGGTGCAAGGGCATCCAGCACATCCTGCAGCATCTCCGCCAAAATCTTCTGATCAATCTCCTGCTCAATGTCCTCGCAGCAGCAAATTGATTCCGCCTGCTCTAAACCAACTGTTTCCTGATATCCGCGCAGCCGATTCTTGGCGCAGTTTCGAGCGACAGTCGCAAGATAGGGGCGCAGTTTCCCCTGCTGAATTTCTTTGCTGTGGTTCCAGACGATGACAAAAACATCTGCCGTTACCTCTTCCACATCGGACTCTGTCAGCACCTTCCCCAGAATGTTCCGAACAATGGTTCCCACATATGCGGTGTATTGCTGCATCAGTTCGGACAGTGCATCCGGATCATGCTGCTTCAACTGTTTTATCAGCCTTCGTTCCTGCATGCGATCACCTTCTTTTTCTGTATTTCACGGCCGTTCACTTATAATAACACCGCTGCCGCCCGTTTGGTCACATTTTGAGCAACAAAAAAACAGCCCCGCCCGTCTGCACCGCAGCAGACAGCAGAGCTGTTTAACATCAAAACCGAAATGAGTTTCCGTTAGTCCTCTTTGGTGTCATTCTCCCCATCGGATTCCGCAGGCGGTTCCGGCTGGTCTGCGTGGACGATCTGGTGGAGTCTGCCATGGGTATAGGTATCGTCATACTCCGGAACGGCCGCATCCTCCTCCGGCCCGTCGTCCTCCAAGATGCCGCAGTAGCCGTCATCCGGCTCCTCCGCTGCCTCGGCAGCGCCGTTCTCTCCACGCTGGGAAAGCGGAATCTTCTGAAGTTCCTTTGCCTGGCGCAGCGCTTCCTTTTCCTCCCTGGTCATGATCGTCCGGCGAATCACCTGCACGGCAATCAGCAGCACCACGAGAATGGCAGCGCACAGCACCACGTAAAATACCAGTCTGCCCCAGTCGAAGTTCAGGGACTTGAAGTTGATCTTCACGTCGCACTTCTTGACGTAATCCGCAGCAGCACCGGTGTATCCGATGAGCAGAAAGTCATCCATGGCCTCCACCTGCATGTCATCGGAGCTGCTGCCGGAGGAGGAGTCCTCGCTGCTGTCGCTTTCCACGGAAACACAGCCAAACGCATAGTCCCCGATGGAGGACACCCGCTTGGGCAGTGTCACCTCTTTCAGGCTGTCGCAGCAGAAAAAGGCATAGCTGCCGATTTCCAGATTCTTTTCTGTGGTGTCCTCATCCTCTGCGCCCACAAAGGTGACCTCCTTTAGGGCGGAGCAGTCCGAGAACGCCGTTTCCCCGATGGTCGTCACGCTCTCCGGAATGGTAATGGATTGCAGTCCGCTGCAAAAGTCAAACGCCATCTCTCCGATGTACTGCAAGTCATCGTGGAACGTCACCTGCTGCAAGTTTTCAGCGGCAAAAAATGCTCCGGCGTATACCACCAGCGTTCCCTCCCGCACTTCAAAGGACGTGTCCTCCCGTCCTGCCGGATAGGCATAGAGGATGTCGTGCGCCTTGTTATACAGCACGTTGTCATCCACAATGTAATTGGGGTTGCCGTCCTCCACGGTCAGGGTCTTCAGACTCCGGCAGCCGAAAAACGGCAGTGCGCCAATGTCCTCCAGCGTTGCCGGCACATCAAAGGACTCCATGGACATACAGCCATAAAACGTATACGAACCCAGCTGCGTCACATGCGACGGAATGGAAACCTCTTGCAGCGCCGTGCAGTAATAGAACAGCTGGTCGCCGATGGTTTCCAGCGCACTCGGCAGCGTGACCTCTTCCAGCGAGGTGCAGTAGCCAAACGCCATGCTTCCGATCTCTGTCACATCGTCCCCAAGCTTCAGATCTTTCAGTGAAGTGCAGTTGAAAAACGTGCCGTCCTCGATCTTGGTAACAGCGTCCGGAATCGTCAGCGATTCCAGCGAGGTGCAGCCGTAAAAGGCAGCCGAGCCAATGGACTGCACCGTTTCCGGAATGGTCAGACCCTGCAGGGATTCGCACTCTGCAAACGCCTCTTCCCCGATAGCAGTGACGTTGTAGCCGTCGATCTCCGGCATAATGCTGACGTGGGTCGCCGAAGTGGCACAGCCGGTGACGGAAACATTTGTGCCGTCTGTAATGGTATAGGTCAGCGTGCCGTCGTCAAAGGTGTTGGACTGCGTTGTGCTCTCCTCGGCAAATACCGCACCGGAAGAAACGGCAAGCATTCCGGCAGACAGCACCGCTGCCAGAAATCCGGCAAAGGTGCGTGCCGCCGTGTGTTTGATATGCTTCATAAAATTTCTCGGTCCTTTCCCGTCTATTTTCTCTTCCCCGGTTTCGTCGCCGATGCCTGGCGTGTGGTCGTGCGGATGCGGTTCCGGCTGCGATGCACCAGAACGATCGCCGTAATCCCGCCTGCTGCAGCGACAGCGATGCCGCCGGCAAGCAGCCATTTCCACAGGGACGCATGCTTCCAGCTGCGCTCATAGGCACGCACCGCAGCGCTGCCCCCATTGCGGATGTTCAGCTTGTCGATGCGCTGGTCGTCCTTGCCGTCTGCATTGGTGTAATACCCCAGTGCCTTTTCCCCGATCTCTGTGATGCTCGCCGGAAGCGACAGTTCCAGCAGCGCACCGCAGTTATAGAAACATTTCTCGCCCAGCTGTGTCACGCCGTCCGGAATGTTGATGTCCGCCAGCGCCACATCGGAATAGAAACAGTAGTCTCCCAGCGTCTGCATCGTGTCGGGCAAGGTCACCTGCTCCAGAGACGTGCAGTAGGCGAACACCGCACCGTTGAGCTGCGTCACGCCGTCCGGCACGGCAATGTTCTTCAGCGCCGTACAGTAATAGAAGCAGTCCTCCCCGATTGCAGTCACCTGATTCAGGTCGATCTGTTCCAAGGTGGAAGCGCCGATGAAGCTCCAGTCCGAAAGCGTCCGGCACGCATCCGGCACCGCATAGCCGGTTTCCTCCCGTGCCTGCGGATAGCGGATCAGCGTGGACTGGTCGGCGGAAAACAGCACGCCGTCCTCGGCACAGTATGCGGAATTGCCCTCTTCCACAGAGAACGCCGTCAGCGCCTGACAGCCGTCAAAGGCATAGTCGCCGATGGAGGTGCAGGATGCCGGCAGTGTGATGTCCGTCAGCTTCTGGCAGTTCTGAAAGGCATACTTCCCGATGGAGGTCAGCCCATCCGGCAGCTCCAGCGATGCCAGCGCCGTGCAGCTGTAAAACGTCTCGTTTCCAATGCTTTGCAGAGTGTCCGGCAGTTCCAGAATAGACAGGAATGTACATTCATAGAACAGAGCATCCGGCAGCGCCGTCAATGTCTTTGGCAGGTTGATGATGTTCAGCATGGAGCAGCTCTCGAAAGCACCCTTGCCGATGGAGGTCAGCCCCTCCGGCAGAACTACCTCGCAGAGCATGGGACAGGAGGCAAAGGCACTCTCGCCGATAGCAGTCACATGCTCCGGAATCGTCACGGTGGAGACGAAACTGCAATTCATAAACGCTGCATCGCCGATCTGCGTCACCGGTGCCCCGTCGATCTCCGCCGGAATCTCTGCACTGGTGGCAGCGGTGTCGCAGGAAGTGATGGTAATGCCGCCGTCCGTATTTTCCCGATAGGTGAACACATCATACTTGGCATCCTGCGAGGCGTCCACAGAAATGCCGCTGTCCTCCGCTGCCGCTGCGGATGTCTCCAGTTCCGCTGCTGCTGCCGGAAACTGCGGCACAGTGCCGAGTAAAAGCACCGCTGCAAGCAGACCGCATCCGATCTGATACCACATTCTCATCGTTTTTCCTCAGCGGACTTATCAGAGGATTCCGGCGCATCCTTTTTCTTCTTACCGCCGGCGATCAGCACCACACCGCCAACCAGCAGCACTGCCACGCAAACGCCCAGCAGCACCCACTTGCCGTACTGCTGCCACGGACTCTTCTCTTCCACTGCGGTCTGAAGCTTGGTATCCTCAGTGGCAGAGGCTGCGCTGTCCTCAGTGAGGACGCTCTGGAAGGTAAAGCTGTTGACATAGTCGTTCTCGGAATCCTCCACGGTACAGTACCGCTGCGCTTCCGAACCGACGCTGCCGTAGATCACGAAATCGCTTACAGCAGTCTTCATGTCATCCTCGTATCCAAAGGCGCAGAAGCCGATGGCGCTGACACTTGCCGGAACGGTCACCTCTTTCATGGCAGTTCCGGCGAACGCTGCCATCTCAACGGTTTCCAGACCGTCTGCAAATGTCACACTGCTCAGGTTGGCGCATCCGGCGAATGACGCTGCGTCAATGCTGCGCACCGATGCCGGAAATGTCATCTCTGTGAGGCGGGTGCAGTAGGCAAACGCATAGTCATAGATCTCTGTCACTGTATCCGGCAGCGTCACCGACTGGATGTCGCTGTAGGCAAACGCCCACTCATCAATGAAGAGCAAGCCGGAGGGCAGGCTGACGCTGGTCAGACTCGTCTGGGCAAAAGATGCCGGCCACAGCTCGGTTACGCCGTCAGGCACGGTGTAGGTGTCCCCCGACTTTGCCGGCGGATAGGCGATGAAGCTGGTGCCGTCTGCGGAGAGCAGCGCACCGCTGTCGTCCACTGCAAAGCTGGTGCTGCCGCTCTCCACCGAGAACGACTCCAGCGAGGAGCAGCCAAAGAAGCAGGCATCGCCAATGCCGGTCATGCTCTCCGGAATGGTGACGGATTGCAGGGACGTCTGGTTCTCCAGTGCATCATCCCCCAGCTTTGCCACAACGTGGCCGTCCAGCTTGCCGGGCAGGGTCAGATCCGTGTCCTTTCCGCTATAGCCGACAATGGTCGCCGTGCCGTCTGTCTCCAAAGTATAGGTATAGTCACCGCTGGTCACGGTTTCCGCCTGTGTGGTGTCCTCTTCCATTCCGCCGATTTCCTCGTCTGCCGAAACCGGCAGGGCAAGCAGTGCAGTGCCGGTCAGAACAGCAGCCACCAGAAGTGTGATCTTATGTTTTCTCATAATTCTTTCTCATCCTTTAAATTTCTCTGGAAATGCGCTTTCCCATCCTGCGCTTTCCTTATTCTACCGTTACCGACTTTGCCAGATTGCGGGGTTTATCCACATCATTTCCCTTGAGCACCGAGGTATAATATGCGATGAGCTGAAGCGGTACGACCGCAATCATGGGCATCAGCAGATCGTCGAATTCCGGCAGATCGAAACGAATGTCCACTGCCTCCGGATCTACGCTGTCGCTCTCCCGGCAAACCAGAATCACCCTGGCGCCCCGTGCCTTGACCTCTTTGATGTTGCTGATGGTCTTTTCTTTCAGCGCCTTCTGCGTTGCCACGGCGATGACCGGCATGTTCTCCGTAATCAGGGAGATGGTGCCGTGCTTCAGTTCGCCGGCTGCGTAGGACTCCGAGTGGATGTAGGAGATCTCCTTGAGTTTCAGCGAGCCCTCCATGCTCAGTGCGTAGTCCAGCCCGCGTCCGATGTACAGCAGGCTGTCTGCGGTAATCAGCGAGGAGGCGATGTACTGCGCCTGTTCCTTGTGCTCCAGAATGGCAGCGATGCTGTCCGGTGTCTGCTGGAGCAGTTCCACCAGTCTGCGGCACTCCGCCTCATCGATTTTTCCCACAGCCAGCGCCAGTTCAAAGGCAAACAGATACATCACAGCGATCTGCACGATGTACGCCTTGGTGGAAGCCACGGCGATCTCCGGCCCTGCGTGGGTATAGATGAGCATATCCGCCTCCCGTGCGATGGAACTGCCCATGGCGTTGACAATGGCGAGGGTCTTTGCCCCCAGCGACTTCGCCAGACGCATTGCTGCCAGACTGTCCGCCGTTTCACCGGACTGGGAGATGATGATGACAAGGTCGCCCTCTCCCACCAGCGGTTCCCGATAGCGGAACTCCGAGGCAATGTCCACAGTCACCGGCACACGTGCCAGCTTCTCGATCACGTACTTGCCCACAGTGCCGGCATGCATTGCCGTACCGCACGCCACCACCTGAATATGGCGGAAGCCACGGAGCACCTCCGGCGTAATCCCGCACTCCTCCAGATTGGGCAGGCCGTTCTGAATGCGGGGCGCAATGGTATTGCGAATGGCAGTGGGCTGCTCGTGAATCTCTTTCAGCATGAAGTGGGCATAGCCGCCCTTGCCGATTGCCTCCACATCCCAGTCCGCCGTTTTCAGCTCTTTCTGCACCGGCTGTCCAAAGGCATCGTAGATCTGCACGCCGTCACTGTTCAGCACGGCGATCTCCTCGTGTTCCAGCAGATAGTAATCCCGTGTGTACTCGATGATTGCCGGCACATCCGAGGCAATGAAGCTCTCGCCCTTGCCAACGCCCACGATCAGCGGGCTTTCACAGCGCACGGCATACACCTGATCCGGATGGTCGGCGAAGATGATACCCAGCGCATAGGAGCCCTCCAGGTCACGGATGGTCTCGGAAATCGTCTGAATGGGACTGCCGTTATAGCGGTAGTCCAGCAGCCGTGCCACCACTTCCGTGTCCGTGTCGCTGGCGAAGGTCACGCCCTTGCCCACGAGGAAGTCTTTCAGCTCCTTGTAGTTTTCAATGATGCCGTTGTGCACGATGGTGACTCTTCCGCCGGTGTGGGGATGCGAATTCACATCGGACGGCTCGCCGTGAGTCGCCCAGCGGGTGTGGCCGATGCCCACATGCCCCTTTGGACGGCCCTCCTTTTCCATCCGCTCCTCCAGATTTTTCAGACGGCCCTTCGCCTTGGCAACAACGATCCTCCCCTCCTGAAACACGGCGATGCCTGCGGAGTCATATCCGCGGTATTCCAGCTTGCTCAGACCGCTCATCAAAACATCCGTGCAATCCCGCTTTCCCACATATCCAACAATTCCACACATAGAATCAATCCCTCACTTTCCGTTTCCGGCAAAACAGCGCCGAAAAACAGATCTCTTTATTTTCTTTCTGAATACATTATAATAGTATTATCGATAAGCTCTTGTATTTTACAAAAGATGCCCTATAGATTATAACATAAATGCAACGGGAATGCAACTGATTTTTTGGTGAAAATTACGTGATTGCGATTTGGAAAGGAAATCATCCGCCGTTTTTGAGCCGCTGGGTTCCGCTGCGCCGAATGCGCCGGATTTGCCGTCTGACGCCGGATTGCTCTTGCTTCAGGTATTCCGCCATTTCAACCGCATTCATTTTCTTTTACAGTATAATCAAAATTGCTTGTATTACAAGCACCTCTAGAAACATTTCTAAGCTTTATCGCTATAAAACTTAAAAAATCAAAAACCTCAAAAAAATGCTTGACGAATGGGACATCCTGTGATATAATAAATATCGTTGCAGCGCTGGTGTAGCTCAGTTGGTAGAGCAGCTGATTTGTAATCAGCAGGTCGGGGGTTCAAGTCCGTCCACCAGCTCCAATATTCTACAACCTACATGTGTGATTTGGGAGAGTTCCCGAGTGGCCAAAGGGGGCAGACTGTAAATCTGTTGCTTCTAGCTTCGATGGTTCGAATCCATCCTCTCCCACCAAAAAACAGGTAGACTCTTCGAGAGTTTACCTGTTTTTTTTCGATTTCATGTGTATGGCTTTGTAGATCCAAAAATCAGAAGCCGTGTCCTGCGGATGCTGCTTCTTCAAACGACGAACACGAGAAAGAGGAAGAGAATTATGGTACGAGAAGATTTGAGAAATGTCGCCATTATCGCCCACGTTGACCACGGCAAGACCACGCTGGTTGACGAGATGCTGAAGCAGGGCGGCGTATTCCGGGAAAATCAGGCTGTGGCAGACCGTGTCATGGACTCCAACGATCTGGAGCGTGAGCGTGGTATCACCATTCTGGCAAAGAACACCTCGGTACGCTACGGCGACACCAAGATCAATATCATTGATACACCGGGACATGCGGACTTCGGCGGCGAGGTAGAACGTGTTCTCAGCATGGTAGACGGCGCACTGCTGCTGGTAGATGCGGCTGAGGGCCCGATGCCTCAGACACGCTTTGTGCTCTCCAAGGCACTGGAAATGAACCTGAAGATCATCGTTGTGGTCAACAAGATCGACCGTCCGGACGCACGCCTGGACGAGATCGCAGACGAGGTGCTGGAGCTGCTCATGGATCTGGATGCCAGCGAGGAACAGCTGGAAAACACCCCGTTCCTGTACTGCTCCGGCCGTGCCGGCACGGCCAGCTTTGACCCCCACGAAACAGGCACCGACCTCAAACCCCTGTTCGACACCATTATGTCCTATGTGGATCCGCCGAAGGGCGATCCGGAGGCACCGCTGCAAATGCTGATCTCCTCCATTGACTATAATGAGTACGTGGGCAGAATCGGCATCGGCCGCATCGCAAGAGGCACCATTCAGGTGGGACAGCAGGTGCTGCTGGGCAACTACCACGATCCGGAGAACTCCCGCCGCAACAAGATCGTCTCCCTGCTGCAAATTCAGGGACTTCAGCGTGTGCCGGCAGAGTCCGCAACCGTGGGCGACATCGTCTGGATCAGCGGCATTGAGAACATCTCCATCGGCGACACCGTCTGTGCGCCGGAGTGCTTCGAACCGCTGCCGTTTACCAAGATCAGCGAGCCGACGGTGGAAATGACTTTCTGTGTCAACGACAGCCCGTTTGCCGGACAGGAGGGTAAGTTCGTCACCTCCCGCCAGCTTCGTGACCGTCTGATGCGGGAGCTGCTCCGTGACGTTTCCCTGCGTGTCACTGAGACCGACAGCACTGATGCATTCCGTGTTGCCGGCAGAGGTGAAATGCACCTGTCCATCCTGATTGAAAACATGCGCCGTGAGGGCTACGAGCTGGGTGTTTCCACGCCTCGTGTTCTGTTCCACGAAGTGGACGGCAAGCGCTACGAACCCATCGAGGAACTGTCCATCGACGTTCCGGAGGAGTGCGTTGGCTCTGTCATGGAAAAGCTTGGCTCCCGCAAGGCAGAACTGCAGGACATGCACCCGCAGGGCAGCCGTACCCGTCTGACCTTCCTGATCCCCTCCCGGGGTCTGTTCGGCTATAAGAGCGAATTTCTCACCGACACCAAGGGCGAGGGCATCATGAGCAGCGTCTTTTATGAGTACCAGCCGTACAAGGGCGATATTCCCCGCCGCAGCGTTGGTTCGCTGATCTCTTTCGAAACCGGCGAAGCTGTCACCTACGGTCTGTTCAACGCACAGGAGCGCGGCTCGCTGTTCATCGGCGCAGGCGTGCCAGTTTATGAGGGCATGGTTGTGGGCGCATCCCCCAAGGCAGAAGATCTGGTAGTCAACGTCTGCAAGCGCAAGCACCTCACCAACACCCGTGCCAGCGGCAGCGACGATGCGCTCCGTCTGGTACCGCCGCGCAACCTGAGTCTGGAAGACTGTCTGGAATTTCTGGCAGACGACGAGCTGCTGGAGGTCACCCCCAAGACACTCCGCATCCGGAAGCAGATCCTGAGCAATCAGACCCGTGCAAAAATGCGCGGCAAAAAATAAAAGCAACGCCGCACAAGCTTTGTGCGGGATTGCCTAAAACTCGTGTTCCCCGAAAGCCAACCGCACCGATTCAGTTTCAGTCGGTGCACCGAAGAAAGGAACGAATATGACACATCATCCATTTTGGAAAAAAACATTGTGGGCTGCCCTCCTGACCGCAGCGTTCGCCATGACCGCTACCGGCTGCGGCAATCAAAAGGATGACAGCAGCACCGCCGGCGCAAGCACCTCCGCCTCCCAGACCGAAGTCGGCACGACACCGGAAGGCGGCGACACTGCACCGGAAACCAGCATCTTCAACTATCAGATGAACGATGACGGCACCATTTCCATTACCGGATACAACGGGACAGATACCGATCTGAACATCCCGTCCACGGTGGACAGCTATGTGGTTTCCGCCATCGCCGACCATGCCTTTGAGGCAAACTGGAATCTCACCAGCGTGACGCTGCCGAATGGTCTGGCTACCATCGGCGAGAGTGCGTTCATGGACTGCGGTTCGCTGACCTCGGTTTCCATTCCGGAAACGGTTTCCACCGTGCGCCGTGCGGCATTTGCAAGCTGTTCCAGCCTGACCAGCATCTCCCTGCCGGCTGCAACAACCACCGTTATGGAAGAGGCGTTCACCGGCTGCGGCAGCCTCACCGACCTGACGATCGCCAGCAGCACGCTGGAATACGACCGCTGGGGTCTGGTAGAGGGCGCAGAACCGCTGGCAGTGACCATCACCTGCCCGTCCGGCTCCGCCATTGAAACATGGGCAGCGGAAAACGGCATTTCCACCCAGCCGCTGGCATAAGGAAAGGACAAGCGCATGAAAAAATCCCTTTGGAACCGTATTACCGCACTGCTGCTCGCCTGCACCGCCCTGTTTGCCATGGGCGGATGCGGCAGCAAGGCAGATTCCTCCGACACCTCGGAGAGCATCGCTGCTTCTGAGAGCACCGGAGAGGACATCCAGCCGGTGACGGAATCCAACCCCGATGATATGGATTACAAGCTGACCTACGACAGCGAAGCTGTTCCGGAAGGTCTGGCAAACACCATCTCTCTCTATTTCTATGCCATCGACACCCAGAACTATGACCTCTACAAGGCACAGCTCTATACGGACTATCAGGAATCCATGGAGGCATACTTACAGGAGAAGTACAGCTATGGCATGGAGCGTGGACTGGAACAGTACCACGAGACGCTGGTGAACTATGCCCAGACCGACACCTTCACCATCACCGGTCTGGAAATGGCACAGGCAAAGGAAGTCCTCCAGGAAAACTTTGAGGAGGACACCGACTTCGTACAGGATTATCTGGACACCTACGCCTCCCTGCTGGGCGACGACTTCGTCAGCAAGATGAAGGAGGACGCCACCGCCATCTATGACATCGCCGTAACCATGAAGGGCAACGATGCCGACGGCAACGAGATCACCATTCTGGACAACGTAGAAGTTCTGGCTGTGGAAATCGACGGAGCGTTCGGCATTCTCGGCTAACCCCACAATACAACCGTTTTTGACAAGACCCGTGCTGCATCTTTGCAGGCGGGTCTTTTTGGTGCAAAAACGACAAAACCGGCGCCGGGAATCCGCCTTGGAAAAACAATTGTCCGCAAATTTTATGCAGAACTTGACAATTGCACGAAAATGGCGTATAATAAAAAGTACCGTTTCAAAAAACCGGTCAGAGCAGAAGCTTGTTTTCACGGAGATCCATACATAGAGGGGCCTATGGAATTACTGGCGCTTTGGAAAACCATGCGCCATGCCCATGGAAGCAGCTCTGAGAATCTGCTGCAAACAGATTCTACAGGGACACTGTTCCAGTGTCGCCTGCCATTTCCGGCCGTCCTGGATCGGAAAACAGAATTTCAAAGCGTATGGTTTTGCATGCCACGCTTTGCAGGAGGGTATTTAGCGATGCACAGAGTGTATAACTTTAGCGCAGGCCCGGCAGTGCTGCCGGAAGAAGTGCTGCAGGAAGCAGCAGCTGAAATGATGGATTACAAAGGCACCGGTATGTCCGTAATGGAAATGAGCCACCGCAGTGCCGCATTCGACGAGATTATCAAAACAGCAGAACAGGATCTCCGTGACCTGATGGGAATTCCCGACAACTACAAGGTTCTGTTCCTGCAGGGAGGCGCATCCCAGCAGTTTGCAGCTGTCCCCATGAACCTAATGAAAAACGGCGTAGCTGACTACATCGTCACCGGTCAGTGGGCAAAAAAAGCATATCAGGAGGCACAGAAGTACGGCAAGGCTGTCAAGATCGCTTCCTCCGAGGACAAGACGTTCTCCTATATTCCGGACTGCTCCGATCTGCCCATCGACGAAGACGCCGATTATGTCTATATCTGTGAGAACAACACCATTTATGGTACCAAATATAAGAAGCTGCCCAACACCAAGGGCAAGCCTCTGGTGGCAGACGTTTCCTCCTGCTTCCTGAGCGAGCCGGTAGATGTCACCAAGTACGGTGTGATCTACGGCGGTGTTCAGAAGAATGTGGGTCCGGCAGGCGTTGTCATCGCCATCATTCGGGGAGACCTGATTCCGGAAAAGCCGGCTGTGGAGAACACCCCCACCATGCTGGCATGGAAAACACAGGCGGATGCAGACTCCCTGTACAACACACCGCCCTGCTACGGCATTTATATCTGCGGCAAGGTGTTCAAGTGGCTCAAGAAGATGGGCGGTCTGGAAGCAATGCAGAAGCGCAATCAGGAAAAGGCAAAGATCCTGTACGATTTCCTGGACGAGAGCAAGCTGTTCAAGGGCACCGTCCGCAAGGAAGACCGTTCTCTCATGAATGTACCGTTCGTGACCGGCGACAAGGAACTGGATGCCAAGTTCATCAAGGCTGCTACAGAAGCCGGCTTCGTGAACCTGAAGGGTCACCGCACCGTTGGCGGTATGCGTGCCTCCATCTACAATGCAATGCCCATCGAGGGCGTGCAGAAGCTGGTGGACTTCATGCGTCAGTTTGAAACAGAAAATGCCTGAAGAAAGGATGGAATCCCATGTATACCATTCAAACACTCAATAAGATTTCTCCTGCCGGAACCGAACGGTTCGGACAGAATTACACCGTAACCGACACCGCTGAGAATCCGGATGCCATTCTGGTGCGCAGCGCATCGCTGCACGAAACCGAATTTGGCTCCAACCTGCTGGCAATCGCCCGTGCAGGTGCCGGTGTCAACAACATCCCGCTGGATCGCTGCGCAGAAGCCGGCATCTGTGTATTCAACACACCGGGTGCCAATGCCAATGCTGTAAAGGAACTGGTGCTCACCGGTCTGCTCATCTCCTCCCGAAAGATTCCGGAGGCAATGACCTGGGCGGCTGGTCTGACCGACGGCGAAACCACCGTTGCAAAGCAGGTGGAAAAGGGCAAGAGCCAGTTCGCCGGCCCGGAGATCAAAGGCAAGACACTGGGCATCATCGGTCTGGGTGCCATCGGCGCACTGGTTGCCAACGCAGCCGTTGCACTGGGCATGAAGGTCGTCGGCACTGACCCGTTCCTGTCCATCGGCGCAGCACTGCGTCTGGATCCGTCTGTGACTGTCGTCAAGACACAGGACGATGTTTTCGCCGCAGCCGATTACCTGACCATCCACGTACCGTTCAACAAGGACACAGAGGGCATGATCAATGCCGCTTCCATCGCCAAAATGAAGGACGGCGTTCGTGTGCTGAACTATGCCCGCGGCGAACTGGTCAACGATGATGATATGATCGCAGCGCTGGAGAGCGGCAAGGTGGCTTACTACTGCACCGACTTCCCCAACGCAAAGACCTGCAACGCAAAGCACATCATTGCAACCCCGCATCTGGGTGCTTCCACACCGGAGAGCGAGGACAACTGCGCAAGCATGGCAGCCGATGAGCTGATGGCTTATCTGGAACAGGGCGACATCCGCAACAGCGTGAACCTGCCCAATGCACAGCTTCAGGCAGTATATACCAAGGTTTGTATCATTCACCGGAACGTTCCGGCAATGATCTCCGCCCTGACCTCTGTCATCGGCGTGGCTGGCGCAAACATTGAGAACATGACCAATGCCAGCAAGAAGGATTACGCTTACACCATTCTGGACATCGACGGTGTCACCGAGGGAATGATCAAGGCACTGACCGCCATTGACGGCGTGCTGCGTGTTCGTGTGATCGAAAAGTAAGAACCCGTCTTCACAAAGCGGATACACGTATTTTGTGAAAAATGGTTCGAAATCCTATGGCATCTCCCCGGCATTTCTCTCTGCCGGGTGACTTCAGCGCACTGCGCTGAAATAGATTGCATTACCAGAGTAGGAAACGGTGCGTTAAGTGTCCGGCAGACGGGGAGTTGCTGCCGGGACGAAAAATTCAGGACAGTGTCCCGAATTTGCGGTGCCGATTCCGCATCCCGCTGAATGCATCATAAGAAGTCCTGATTTTTCAGAAAGCCTTTCTTGAAATTCACTCCTTATGTGCACGAAGCACCATTTCAAAATGCCCGTCAAGGGTAAGGAGGTATTTTCATGAGAGGCTTTTTGTCATTATTCACTGATTCCGCACGTGAACTGAAACAGGTGCGGACCATCACCGTTGCAGCGCTGTTCATGGCGCTGTCCATCGTCCTGCGCACCATCGCCATTCCCATCGGCACGGACATCCGCATCACGTTCGCATTTCTGGGCGTGATGATCATCGCCATGCTGTATGGTCCGGTGGTTTCCATGATTGCCGCACTGGGCACGGACATCATCGGCTATCTGCTGGACGGCTCCAAAATGCGGGAATATAACCTGCTGCTGGCGCTGGTGGTTGTTCTGAATGCGCTGGTATACGGTCTGTTCCTGTATCGCCGCACATCCCAGAAGAACCTGCTGTTCTCCGCCGTGCTGGCACGTCTGACCGTGGTGCTTATCGGCAATCTGGTGCTGAACTCCAGCATTCTGTACGCATGCTACATCAATCCGGATTTCCCGTTTGCCATGTCCGGCTCGGCATGGAACGCATTCGGTACCTGGATGCTGCCCCGTCTGATCAAGAACGTGGGACAGTTTCCCTTTGACGTCATTATGATCTGCGTTCTGCTGCCCATCGTCGTCAAGGCTTACCAGCAGGTATTCCACAAGTCGGTCCTGCGCACGGTAAATTAAGAACCTGTCTTTCCATGCGTACACACGTGCCTTGTGAAAACAGATTCTAAACACCCGTCTTTCCAAGCGGATCAGCTCCCATAATCCGTAAAACCACCCGCTGTCCGGTGTCACTCTGGTGCCGAACAGCGGGTGTTTCTTTGCCATGGCAGACGGGACACAGCGGATTTCGCCGTTTGTGAACCGCAATTCATAGAAAGCGCTGCCTGCCGGCTTCTCTCAAAACGCAAATCCCGAAAAAAACACGTGACAAATTCAGAGAAATATGTTATAATAGAGGTTAAGAGCCTACGCCGCCGGAACTTCTTTCCACAGGATCCGGCGGCTGCAAATAAAGGAGGATCCTGTATGTCAAAAAAGCCGTTCTATATTACCACACCGATCTACTATCCGTCCGGCAATCCGCACATCGGACACTGCTACACCACCGTTGCCTGCGATTCCATCGCACGCTACAGACGGATGCAGGGCTATGATGTGCTCTTTCTCACCGGTACCGATGAGCACGGTCTGAAAATCGAACAGAAAGCCGCTGCCAAGGGCGTTACCCCGAAAGAATACGTGGACGAGATCGTCAAGACGTTCAAAGCCCTCTGGGCAAAGATGCACATCAGCTATGACCGCTACATCCGCACCACCGACGATTACCACATAGAGACGGTACAGAAGATTTTCAAGAAACTGTACGATCTGGGCTACATCTACAAGGGCGAGTACAAGGGCAAGTACTGCACCCCGTGCGAGAGCTTCTGGACGGAATCCCAGCTGGACGAAAACGGCTGCTGTCCGGAATGTCACCGTGAGGTGACCGAGGCAAAGGAAGAGGCATACTTCATGAAGATGTCCCCCTTCGCCGACCGCATTGAAAAGCTGCTCACAGAGACCGACTATCTTCAGCCGAAAACCCGTGCGGTAGAGCTGGTAAACAACTTCATCAAGCCCGGTCTGGAAGACCTGTGCGTTTCCCGCACCTCTTTCAAGTGGGGCATTCCGGTCACATTCGACCCCGACCACGTGGTTTACGTCTGGGTCGATGCGCTGTCCAACTATATCAGCGCACTGGGCTACGGCAACGAAGCTTACCACGATTTCGACCGCTACTGGCCGGCAGATGTCCACATGGTTGCCAAGGACATCATGCGGTTCCACGCCATTATCTGGCCGGCAATACTGATGGCGCTGGATCTGCCGCTGCCGAAGCATCTGGCAGTTCACGGCTGGATCACCTTCAACGGACAGAAGATGTCCAAGTCGCTGGGCAACGTAGTTGACCCGTTCTTGCTGGCAGACCGCTACGGCGCCGATGCCATCCGCTATCACATCCTGCGGGAAATGGCGCTGGGCGCAGACAGCTCGTTCTCCAACGAGATCATGATCAACCGCATCAACTCCGATCTGGCAAATGGTCTGGGCAATCTGGTTTCCCGTACCGTTGCCATGGTGGACAAGTACTTCGGCGGCACGCTGCCGGAGGAACGTCAGGCAGGCGAGTTTGACGACGACCTCATTGCAGCTGCCACCGGACTGAAAGCAAAGCTGGAGACGCTGCTGGACAAGACCCAGCTGAACCAGATGCTGGCGGAGATCTTCCAGGTGGTATCCCGTGCGAACAAGTACATCGACGAGACAGCGCCGTGGATTCTGGCACGGGACGAGGCAAACCGCACCCGTCTGGCAACAGTGCTGTACAACCTGCTGGAAACCATCCGCATCATCACCCTGCCGCTGGGCGCATTCATGCCGGAGACCATGCCGAAGATCTGGGCGCAGATCGGCGCAACAGAGGACACGCTGACCTACGACACCGCCGACCAGTTCGGCACACTGCCGGCAAATGTGACGGTGCACAAGGGCGAGATCATCTTCCCGAGAATTGACGTGGAGAAGGAGATCGACGAGCTGAACCAGCTGATTCTGGCAGCACAGCCCAAGGAAGAGCCGAAGGAGCCGGAGTTCACCCCGCAGCCGCTGGCAGACGAGATCGGCATCGAGCAGTTCGGTGCGGTGGATCTGCGTGTGGCAAAGGTGCTGGAATGCGAAAAGGTGAAGAAATCCAAGAAGCTGCTGAAGCTCCAGCTAGACGACGGCATGGGCGGCAGACAGGTAGTTTCGGGCATTGCACCGTGGTACAAGCCGGAAGACCTGATCGGCAAAAAGATTATGCTGGTGGCAAATCTGAAGCCGGCAAAGCTGTGCGGCGTGGAAAGCTGCGGCATGATCTGTGCGGCAGATATGCCTAACGGTGATGTCAAGGTGATCTTCCCTGACGAAAGCCTGCCGGTAGGCTCGAAGATCCGCTAAACGAACAAAACGCAAAACCATAGAAAAAGAAGCCGTACCTCGGAGTGGTCTGAGGTACGGCTTTTCTGTTGGGGGTGCGGTTTGGTTATGCCAGCTTCTGCCGGAGCAGTGCCAGGTCGAAGCCGTTGACAGTGCCGTCTGCGTTGAGGTCAGCAGTCTGCTGCTGGTCAGCGGTGAGGGTGGCGGCGTTCAGGAGGTAGTTTTGGAGAAAAACGGCATCGGCGGTGGTGAGGGTGTTGTCGGCGTTGAGGTCACCGGGGAGCTTCACCTTAACCCAAACACCGTCACAGCATGCAGCACCATATGGGTTACTACCCGCTGTAATCACACAATAGACACCGGGCTGTGAAAATGTATAAGAAATCGAACCAGACGTTCCGGTAACATTAACCGTATCGAATCGAGAACCGTCTTTATCAATGCCAATACATGAATCTGTTGAATTCTCAATGGTATAGTTGAATGTTATAGATTCTCCCATAACAATTTCGGTTCTATCCGCCTGAATGGAAATGTTAAATGGTGCAGTTTTCTCATTTACTTTAATCCAAATACCATCACAACATGCTGAACCATAAGGATTACTTCCCGCTGTAATCACACAATAAACGCCGGGTTGTGAAAATGTATAGGAAATTGAACCAGATGTTCCACTGACACCAACTGTATCAAACCGAGAGCCGTCTTTATCAATACCAATACAAGAGTCTGTTGAATTTTCAATCGTATAGCTAAATGAAACTGATTCTCCTGCAATAATTGTTGTTCTATCTGCCTGAATCGAAATGTTAAACGGCGCACCCTTTTCATTTACCTTAATCCAAATACCATCACAACATGCCGAACCATAGGGATTGCTTCCCGCTGTAATCACACAATAAACACCGGGTTGTGAAAACGTATAAGAAATTGAGCCAGATGTTCCACTAACACCAACTGTATCAAATCTAGAACCGTCTTTATCAATACCAATGCATGAATCTGTCGAATTTTCAATGGTATATGTAAATGTTATGGATTCTCCAGCGGTTATTGTCGTTCTATCTGCTTGAATTGAAATGTTATAAGGAGGATTTGGGTCTGGATTCACCCCCGAAAAGAACAACTCCGCCTCCAGCCGTCTGCGCTTCTGCAATCCGGAATCCACTTTTCCTGTTGCCGAATTGGTCACCACATAATTCTGGAATGCAGACGTTGCTTCGGCCTGTGACATCTCCCCACGCAGATATTTTACCAACGGAGAATTTTTAATCATAGACGTTCCGCCGCCGGTGTTGTACGTAAAGCTGACCAGTGCATCAAATTGATTCTGATTCATCTGCAATCCGGAAGTCTGCCGTCTGACATTGGGGATATAGGAACGATTGATCTCATTGCGCATGGCGGTCTCTGCATCGGCTCTTGTAATGCTGTGCAGTCCGCTGGCGTGGGCTTTCGTTCCGCACTTGGTTCCATAGCCGATAGAAGATTGTGCACCATCATAATAGCACTTGGCGCTGAAGCCCTCTCGTTCCTTGATGAAATCGATTCCGTTCTGGCTGATGGTCATGTCTGCGGAAGTCGCAGCCCGACTGGGCAGCCCCGAACACATTCCCACGCCCAGCACAAGCGCCACACAGACCGCAACCCACCGGACAAACCTTGTTTTCCTGCTTGCTTTCACTGATACCAACTCCTTTGTGCTTTATAGTCATATCTGACTATTCTATTCATATTATAATCTATTTAGATTGATATGTCAATATCTTTTAGCCATTTGTGATAAAATAAACGAAAAAAGGAGTGGCACACATGGCTTTTTATCAGCGAATTCGAGATCTGCGAGAAGATGCAGACAAAACACAATCTGAACTTGCAGCATATCTTGGGACAACTGCCCAGTACTATGGCAAATATGAAAAAGGAGAACGTGAACTTCCGTTTTCTCGTGCCGTCCAGCTGGCGGACTTCTACGGGGTCAGTCTGGACTACATCGCCGGACGCACCAACATTCCTGTCAACCGCTGTACCATTTCGCTCCACGAAGACGCCGCTGCCGTGCTCCAAAAATACAACGCCCTCACCGAACGCAACAAGGGCAAGCTGGAACAATTCCTCGACACCCTCTATGAACAGCAGGCTCAGCAAAAAGAAGCGCAATCCTCCGGCTGAAATAAATACCACACAAAAGTCCCCGCACCGTCTGACCGATGCGGGGACTCTTTTGGTCCGCTTATTTTTCCGGTGTCACGCTGCAAACTGTCAGCGTTTCCGCCTGCACAGTGAACCGGATCTCCATGCCGGCAAAGGGGAAGCCGTACACCCGTTCCGGGTCGTGCTGGTAGGACGGGCGGGGATCCTGCGCCAGCAGTTCCGTCAGCGGTTCACGCAGATGCGCCGGCACCTGTGACAGCCACGCCTCCGGAAAGACCACGTGCAGCCGGTGGGCTGCTGCCTGCACCGCAAATCCGCCTCTTGCCTCCGGATGGCTGTCGATATGGGGCAGGTAGGGCTTGATGTCATAGATGGGCGTGCCATCCATGAGGTCGGCGCCGGTCACGATCAGATACGGCGCATCTTTCCCGTGGAGCACCACCTCTTTCAGCGCCACCACCGACAGCCCCACCGGATTCGGCCGGAACGGCGAACGGGTGGCGAATACCCCCATGCGCTGGTTCCCGCCCAGTCTCGGCGGACGCACCGTGGGCGACCAGTTTTCCCGCACCGCCTGCGAGAACTGCCAGATCAGCCAGATGTGGCTGTATTCCTCCAGCCCCCGAAAGGCGTCGGCGTTGCGGTAGGTCGGCTCCATCACAATCCGTGATTCCAGTTCCACCAGACCGCTCTGCCGTGGAATCCCGAACTTTGTCGGGAAATCGTTTCGAATGCGTGCGATGATTTTGATAGTATCACTTCCTTACAGGCTCTTAAAGCAAGCCCAGCGACTGCATGTCCTCATAGCTCAGAATGTCCCAGTGCGCCAGCTTGTTGCGTGCCTCCCGATAGCTCCGCAGCTTTTCATAGTCCTTCTGCTCCACGTGGCACTTGGTGTTGCAAATGAAGTACAGCGTGCCCAGTTCCAGTTCGTCCGGCTCGTAGATTGTCTCGCCGTTGGAATTGCGGACAGGCATCACGCCCATCAGCTTTTCGTGATGCTTGCGGATAAATGCGCTCCGGAATTGCTCCATCTTCGGGAATATGATCTTGATCTGCGCCTCCCACACAGCAGCGTGTACCCGTTTTTCCAAGTCTTCGCTGTTGTAGCCGTAGTCCGCAAAGAGCGTTCCCACCGTTTCCAGCGGCGATTGGGCGAGTGCCACGCCCTCGTCTGCCAGCTGTCCCGCCTGCTCGACGTTTTCGCCGGCAATGTGGTCGGCAATCTCGGCGATGTACTGCTTCTGTGTGCTGCTGCACCGCAGCGGCGCCGTTACCGCCAGACAGAGCATCAGCCCGTCATAATCCGAAACATAGTCCTGATAGTTCAGGAAGGTCAGCTGCCGGTAGCCGCTGACGCTGGAGCACTGCACCTCCAGCAGAAAGACAGCGTGCTGGGCATTCTCCGGAAAGCTCTCCAGATAGTCCCGCACAAATTGAAACCACGCCTCGCATTCGTCCCGATGGATGCCCTTGACATAGATATACATCTGGTGGAGCGTCACCGGTTTGCTTGCCAGGTATTGTCCATAGGTCTGGGTGGGCCAGTAATTGTCGTAGACCCACTGCTCACAGTGATTTTTCAAAATGAATTCCCCGGGTTCCATGCGTTTTTTGGGATCACGCTCATATGGTGCTTCTATCACCAAAAAATCCCGTGTGGCGCTGGTCTGATGCAGAAAATTTTGGAGCATGCTGATGAAAACCGAGCGCCACGGCACATCGCCGGGAAAGTTCAGGACAACAGAATTTTCCAGCTCCACCTGTTCCAGCACATCTCTCTGAAATCTTGCAGGGTTAGGGGTGCGTCCCCACCACAGCTCTTCTGTCATCATGCTTCTTCACCATCCCCGATATAATTTGCCAGCTGGTTGGCAACCTCTTTCTGGTCGCCCAGCAGTTCCCGAAAGCTCTTAGTGGAAAAAACGTAGGTTCCGCCGTTGTCCCCCAGCACGTTCAGGTCGCACATCTCGATGAGCAGTTCGTTGATCTGTTCGTCTGTCAGCCGCAGAAGTCTGCCGATCTGGTTTTCCACAGCGACCTCCCGAATCTCTGCGAGAGAGTAGCCGGCATCCGACTGCTTCCGATAATACAGCTCGGCAATGATCAGTGCAATGATCATGTAGTAGCCGCCCTCGTCCTTGTCCACCTTCAGGGTGATGTCCAGCTTCTGCCGGATCATCTCGTTAAAGCCGGGATCCGAGAGCACGCTCTTGAGGTGGGTTTCTGTCACAATGTACGGCGGTGTTTCCGTCTCGTTATAGCCGGCATAATCCCGCTTCATTGCCTCCAGCAGCTTCTGGCAGTACAGCTGGATCAGACCCGGGAAATAATTGGTCTGCGCCAGAATCATGGAAATGGTATTCTCATCCTGGAACCGGATGCCCAGATAGCCCAGCGCATGGGTCAGCAGTTCTGTGCCCTCCGGCGTCTTGAACGGGTGGATGGTCAGGGGTTCCAGATGGGTCAGTCCGATGTTGTTGGAAAGCACCTCCTCCCGATTGAATCGGATCAGGTTGTGCGTTCCGGCGATGACAAACTTGAACTTGCTGGACTGGATCTCCTTCAGCTCGGAAATCGGCTGATACTTGATCGCACTGCAGCTTTGAATGAAGATATCGCCCTCATCCAGCATCAGCAGCAGATAGTTAATGGGGTTCTCCTCGTCCATCAGACGGCGCTTGATGTGCCGTGTCAGAACGCTCCAGTCGTCGCACTCGCAGGATTCGTCCAGAATGCCCTCGTCCACCAGCGACTGGGAAACCTTTCGGGCAGCCTGCGGATATTCCAGATGAAAGACATCGACTACCACCGCACGATGCCCCTGACTGTTGCCATCGATTTCCTTTCTCGCCATTTTCAGCAGGGCGCTCTTACCCAGCTGGCGTCCGCCGTAGATCAGGTTTGCACCATTGGGCGACTTGATTTTTTCCAGTTCTGCGGTGCGTCCGGTGAACAGCTCCGGCGGGAACTTCTTGCCGGATTCCGGTATAAAGGGCTGGCAGTAGGCAAACGGCAGCGCCGTCGCCATGAGCATACGGTTGATGGCGTTGGTGCTGTAGTGCTTTGCCAGATAGAACAGCAGCACACGGTCGATCAGCAGGAACACCTTGGAGAACGACTGGTTCTCCTTGAGCTTCCGTGCAAAGTGACGGCGCTGGGACAGGGACATGGAATCATCCAGAAAAATGATGGTATTCATGGAAACGGTGTTGATCTTCTCCAGCATGTCCATCAGGCGCTCCGGATTGAAGTCGCCGGTGATGCACAGCACACGGAAGCCATCCTCCTCCGAATCCGAGCCAAATGCCGGAATGGGGTGCGAATAGTAGATATGACCGCTCCGCTTTTTCATCCTCACGTTATAGATGTCTGCCCCGGCATTCGGCTCCTCCGTCACCGTGCAGTCCGTCCAGCCCAGCAGTTCCAGCAGCTGCGTCACACGCTCCACACCGGCATGCTCACTGCCATTGGAGAGCCATTTCTCAATCAGACGGGCGCCGCTGCGCTTGTCCTTCATCAGAGTGTTGGCAGAACGCCGTTTGATCGCCTTTTCCATGGTGATGCCACGGTCAGACACAACCTCGTGGAGCGAAGCGTACTCTTTCAGAAAGCTCTCCAGATAGTAGAACGGCTCCTCCGAGAAGTCCCGCACCTCTGTGATATCCTGCCGGCGAATGCGGTTGATCATGTTCTCCGCAGCTGTATAATTCTGCGTTTCGATGAGTCCGGCAATCTCCTCCTTGGTATAGGGGCCGTGTTCCAGCTCCGGATTGCTGAACACCGTGTCCAGCTGGCGGGACAGCTGCTCGCCGTATTCCTTGGCGTTGTCTGTGATCTCCTGCTCCAATGCCTCCAGCAGGGAGATATAGAAGCCGAAATCGCCGGAGTGCAAGGTGATGTCATACCACACATCAGCACAGTTGGCAATGGCGGTCTTAACGCCGCGGATGTCCGAGATTCTGCCGTAGCTCTGCGCCAGTTCCAGTTCGTTCTGGAAGTCCTGATGCAGCCACAGGATCTGCTTCTCCGCCAGATTCATGCAGCGGCTATAGAGGGTGTACTTGCTGTGCTTTGCCACAGCATCCAGTCCCATTTCTACAGCATACTCCTGAATGAGCCGTGCGGTGCGCAGATTGCACTGGGCACGATCCTCGCCGAAGATCTCGTCCACCCGATGTTCCAGCGTCGGAAGCTTGGCTGCGGCGTGCTGTTCAATACGGGAGAGCACGTTGAATTTCGGCAGCCGGCAGAATGTGCCCTGCAGTTCCGGCAGGAAGTCATCTCCCAGCAGAATATGGCTGCTCAGCAGGAACGGCTGGTAGAAATACTTCCGGTTCTGCGGACAATAGGAGCCGTCCAGACGTGCGCACAGTTCCTTTGCCGTGTAGACAATGCTCGCTGCACCGCAGCCCGGTACGCTGGCAAAGTCCTCCGCCAGTGTTTCCAGATTGCTGTAGATGGCATCCTTTCCCTCCAGATAGAGCCGGTTGGCGTACTCGTTCTCTGAGTTTGTGGACTTCTTGACCACATCCAGCCACTCGCAGATGCACACCAGTGCCCGTTTCATGGCATTGACGATATTTCCACGCCGGCCGCCCACCAGCTTGACATAGCGGTCAACCGGCTCTTTGTTCTCCTCCATCTGGTCGGCAGCACGATCCCAGCCATCGTCCACGTAGTCGTCGATGCGTTTCTTGTCCAGATTTTCCTCCGAGATCTCGTGCTTCTTGCGAATGAAGAGATCGGTCATCACCTGCTGAACCTCGGCACTCCTGCTCCGGTCGTCCCCGCAGACGATCTCCAGACACTGCTTCAGTTTGCTGTCTGAATCCTGAAACAGGATCTTGCGGGTGATCGTAATGCGCATAACGCTCTCGCTGCGTTCACACTGCGCCTGAATGCTGTCACGGCACTCCTTGGCGCCCCGCACGATCTCCTCCGCTGTCTTTCCGTCCTTCCCGCTGGGGTTGGTCACGTAGTCCGCAAAGGCATCCATGCCGTAACCGGTATTTTCCCGAAAGCTATACAGCTGGTTCAGCAGGAACTGGGCGGCACTGTGCTGTTTTGCAAGGTCGCCGTCCAGCGCAATGTTCTGAATATCCCCCAGACCGTAATCCGGAATGCTATAGTGATAGAACAGGGCACGAAGAGTTGACGCAAAGACCAGCGCCTCCGCATCCTCCTTAGAGAGATAGTCCAAGTCCATCACATCATAGATAATAGTTGCCACCTGCTCTGAGGTATAGTGACACTTGGCTGCCGGATCGTCATAGGCGTAGCTGACAGCCAGCGAAACCGGCTGCAATGCCGGACAGAGGCTGGCTGCTGCCGTCAGATAGGACAGCATGCAGTATTCCTTTCCTGCACCGAAAGACAGCGCCGTCTGGCAAACCTCCTGCTCCGTCTTGCCCAGCTTCTCAAAATCGCCGCCATCCTGATACTGTTCCAGATAGAAGGACAGCTCCTTTTCCGGCTCTGCCTCTGGATCTTCCTCCGGCTCCGGCTCGGGAACCGGCTGGGAATTCTCCGACTCCGGCACAATGGGAACAGCACGGAGTTCCTCCTCCAGATGCACCACCGGCATGGACGGCTGACTTTTTTCCGCTTCGTCCAGCTTCTCCAGCAGTCCCTTGACCTTGGTGCTGTTCGCCTCCTCCGCATATTTTCTCGCCTTGGCAAGATTGCCGGCTTCAAAATACAGATTGGCAAGTGGCGGGCAGACATAGTTCTCGTTGCATTCCGTCAGATTGCTGCGCTCATTCTGTGACAAACCGGCCTTCTGTTTTTTATACATGCTGTGCCATGTCTCGTATTGCTCCAGCGCCTCCTGATTCCGTCCCAGATTCAGCAAGCACTTTCCCATTCCCAGACAGTAATACATCACCTGCTGCTTCTCATCCGGCGAAACTGCGCTCAGCTGATACTGCATGTATTCCAGGTACTCCTCCCACATTTCCAGCTGTTCGTATGACTTCTGAAGCATCTGGCAAATGTTGTACGTCTTTTTGTCCGGCGACCCAAGCTCATACTTCACAATAGGCATAGCATACTTGCGAAGTGTTTCCGCCATTGTTTCATAGTACGGCTCCGCCTGAGACGGTGTTTCACACAGCGTCAAAAAGGTCTTCAGCGTCCCCATAAATGCGCTTTTCTTCTTCGGAGTTTCCAGCATCTTCCGGTACACTTCGAACGCCTGTCCCACTTCGTTCTGTGACATCAGCCGGTTGGCATAATCCAGATATCTCTCAGCAAACGACTCCGGTCTTTCGATCTGCACCGGACGTGTTCCATTCAGCGCAAAGAGAACTTTCTGTCCGGATGTGCCATGCTCGCATTCGCTTCTCAGCGATTTATCCACCACATCCCTGAACTGAAAGGGATAGGTTGTTTCTGTGCCGTTCTCATCCGCTGCGAGGATCTCGCCATGTTCGGCGATCCATATCAGTTTCCCGATTTTTCCCGACAGCATCTCTTCCGGCTCCGGCCCCGCCGGCTTCGGCACCACGGGTTTTGGCTTCTTCGGCGGCACTGGATTCTCTGCTTTTTTGGGCTTTTCCGGTTCCTTTGGAACTTCGGGCTCCTTGTTCACGGAGAATCTCTCCAGCAATTTCTTTACTTCACTGCCATGATAAGCGGCATCCAGCGCTACCAGCAGATCTGTACTGGCGGCAGTTCCGGAAACGGGGAGTTTCTTCTCCTGACAGATCATCTGCATGGCATCATACAGCAGATCGCTGCCCTGACAGCAAACATGGGCTGCGTCACACACCTTTGCCGCATAGGCAAAGCCGCTCATATCGCCGCATTCCAGCGAGGCAATCCGCAGCATTGCCATTGCTTCCGGAATGATGGCTGCCCGCTTATTTTTCCGGAGAAACTCCGCTGCAAAAGCGGCTGCCTGCGGATATGCTTCCTGCGCATAAGCGGCAAGATACGCAACACGCAAATTGTCGCCATCAAAAAACGATTCCCAAGCCTCCTCGTATTCCTGATTCAGATAAAATACATAGGCCGTCAATTGCATCACATGCGGATCGTAATACAAATCATCATTGTTTTCCACAATATTCCACAGACTATTGGTTGCCTGCTTAATTTTATCAGCATCATGATTTTTGACACCATTGATCACTTTATTATAGGGGGATTGGAGTTCTTTCTTTTGTTCATTTGTCAGACTGGAATATTGCTCCGCCAATTTTTGAATGCAGGAAAATTCCGGAATTTTAACATCGGCCAGCGAAATCTTTTGAACTGGTGTTTCTGGGGACAAATTTCCTTGCGGCTGCGGTACTGCATTCGGATTCATTACCTTGTGTTCTATCGCTGCGATTTGATCGTAGCGCACCACTGCGGTAGATGTAATTTGTACCGCAAGAGCTGCGGTATTGTCATTTTGCGTGACAACCCCTGCAATAACCTGCCCGCTTGACAGCGTTAATTTGATTTCCGTTCCCGGTTTTGCCTGAGACAGCATTTGTTCGAATAGATTCATGAGATACCTCCAAAAAATATTTTCGTTTCCTGTTTTTTCCATGGCAAAAATCGACACGCCATGGGAATTGTGAAAACGGTTGAGTTTATTATATCTCACATTAAAATATTTGTCAATGCCACACAAACAGAAAAAAACAGCCTGTTGCGAAAAAACAGGCTGTTTTTTTGAACTGTGCAAATTTTACCGCAGAAAAATCTCAGGCTTTCGCCTGTCCCGCCAGCTGGCGCACCATTTCCATGTCGTCCTCTGTCACACGCATGTTGGTGCAGAGCGTTTTGCCCTCTGCGGTGGTCACCTGAATTTCGATGACGCTCCCCACATTCACGCAGCGGGAAGCCGCCGCAAAGAACTGGGGTACCTTGGGATGATTGCGTTTGAATTTACTGAACAGACTTTTCATCTGCATCATTGCCATTGGATTCATGTCCAACACCTCACTTCATTAGCGTGCGCCCTTTCTGCGGAACACGGCAACCAGCATCTTGAACATCAGCTTGATGTCCATCCGCAGATTTCTCGTCTGAATGTAACGGATATCGGATTCCACCCACGCATCGAATCCCATATCGCTGCGTCCCTCCACCTGACAGATACAGGAAAGTCCGCCCTTGACAAGCAGGCGTTCCATCTGGTGGGGCGTATATAGAACCACTTCCCGGGGCAGGGGCGGACGAGGGCCGATGATGGACATCTGTCCCCGCAGCACGTTCCAGAGCTGGGGAAGCTCGTCGATAGAGGTCTTGCGGATAAAGTGTCCGAACCTGGTGATTCGTGGGTCGCTGTCGCTCTTGAACGCCAGTCCGTCGGTCTGATTCTCCTTTTGCACCTCGGCAAACTTCTCCTCCGCATCCTGACACATGGAGCGGAACTTATACATCCGGAACATCTTGCCGTTTTCCGTCAGACGCTCCTGAGAAAAAATCGGATTGCCGCCGTCCTGCGCAAAAATAACCAGTGCCACCACGCCCATAGGAACAGCGAGGAGCACCAATGCAAGAAACGAAACCACAATATCAATCAGACGCTTGACTGCACAGTAGGCACGTCCGCCAGCCGGTTTCACATGACTGTATTGCAGCGTTTCCGCCACACCGGCAGAGAGCAGCCGCAGCGCACGCTCATCAAACTCCAGGATCGGATATTTCGTAATGCCCTCCGGATTTTTTTCCAGTTCCGAAAGGGTCACCTCTGTTACCATTTCTTCTGTCAGTTTCGGCTTTTTCTTCAACTCATGTTCAGAGCCGGCCATAATTTTTCTCCTTCCAATTCCCGCCGCTCACATTCCGGCGAAAAAACGATGTGCGGTCCAAACGCCAAACTTCTCCCATTTTCCGCACATTTCGCTGGGAAATTGGCACCATCTATGCATCCGCCGCCTTTGGCATCTGCGATTTCATCCATATTTCGCCCGTTCCCCGCAATGCGCCAAAATCTGCGCAACTTCTACCGGACATATGGGGCAAACAAGTGCCCAAAACGCAGGAACGTAGCATTTCTATTATATCGGATTCTGCGCATTTTGTCAACCACTCCAGCGGAAATCCGCAAAATATTCCGGTCCGTGCCACACAATGTCTACACTCCACCGTATTTCCAAGAACCTGCTTCCTGCGGACGAACAAAAAAACAGCGGGAACAGACTTGCACAAATGTCCGCTCCCGCCGTTATGTGACCTTTTCAGATCTTACTTCCGCTCCCGATGCTGCACATGCACCGAAAGCTTCCGCTTTTTTCTTCTCTTCCGAATGCGCTGCCATGTCCGGCACGTCCCCCGAACACGCACACAGCTTTGTCCTGTGAATTCTTATTTAAGCCTTACTGTCGATTTATCTTATGCATCAGGAATCCAAATCCGCATTTCAAAACTGTCCGCACACTTCCAAAAAGTTTCCGCACCGTCCCAAACGGTTCGATGCAGCATGTGCTCCAAGTACAAGGATTTACATAGAATACCACCTGGCACAATTCTCGCATTCCGCACAATGAATCCAAGAAACCAGTGTCTTTGCTCATCCAGAATACTATTTCTGCAATTTGCCGCTATCTCCAGACCATTCGTCTTCCGCATCCTGCTGCATATGCCGGCGGTTTTTCCAAGCCCCGGCCAGCAGCATCCCGCACTCCGTCCCAAGACCAAGCGCAACAATGGCAGCGAGTTGTTCCCTTGCCAGAATCACAGCCAGCAGTCCCGCCGCAAGCTCTGCGATCAGTACCGCATGCGCCCGTCTGCGATAGACATGACGCTCTGTTTCATCCAGCGGATGGTTCTCCGTTTCTACCGGTGCCATGATCCAGATCACCACACCAGACACTGCGAGCAGCCCCAGCGATACCGCCGGAGGAATCGGAACCCACTTGAGAATCCCCAGCAGCCCGGCGATCAGCAACGTGGAAAAAAGATAGCATCGAAACGGGGTGTCTGCGTGGTGACCACCGGCACTCACCCGAATCGGGATATAGGCAACATTTAAAAGCACACAGGGTAAGAACAACCCAAAAGCGGCTCCCAGCAGCAGCGTTGTCCCAACATTCAGCAGCAGCATAAGCATCTGGTAAAAGCCAAATGCGTATACGTCTGCCTCCTCCTGAGATACCGTTCCTGCCTGTACCAACTTCCCCGCAAATTTTTCTGCCAGACGTGCCAGCATCAGAACTTCCGCATCTTCTTTACAGACTTGGGCATCTGGGGCTGATAGTTCCACCAAACGCACGGAAGGTTTGCAGTAAACTCAGAAGCCTTTCTGGATACAGCAGCAACACCGGTCAGAATACCCTTCTTCATTCCCTTTTTGCTCTGCATGGTTCATGTTCTCCTTTCTGAAAATCCAAGACGTCTTGTATCACCCAGTATAGCACCATTTTCGCTGAAAATCAACCCTCCAGCTTTATTTGGTCGTTTTTCGTCTTCATTTGGTCAAGTCAAAAATTTTTTCGGGAGAAAATTTTCAAATTTTGGGAATTTTAATCCGAATTTGGAACTGGAATAATCAGTAAAACATCAAATCTTTCCAGTCCCCGATGAATCTCCGCCGTGCCGTCATACTTCTTTACCGTCATTTTTACGTTGGATAACCCGATGCCGATGTGCGATCTTGCCGTTGCATCCCGTGGCAGTTTTCGCTCCTCCTCCTCGGACAGACAGCTGTTCTGGATCCGCACTCGGATCAGTCCCATCCTCTGTTCCAGCTTCAGTTGGATCCACCGCTGTTCCGGCGGAAGCTTCATGCACGCCTCCACCGCATTGTCCAGCAGGTTGGAAAAAATGGTGGTGAGATCCATGTCGGAGATAAAATGCAGGGAGCGTTCCTCCACATCCATGTCCAAAAGAATCGACTCCTTCTGGGAACGCTCTGCGAGAATGTTCAGGATGATTTCCAGCATGGCGTTTTGATTCTTGATCATGGGCGAGAGCTGTCCCACGGCCCTGTGCATATCAGCAAAGTACTGCCGTGTCCGATCGTCCTCCCTGCCCTTCGTCTGCTGTTCCAGCATATTCAAGTGCCGGTTGATGTCGTGCATAATGGAACAGGACTGGTCGTATTTCTTTTGCAGTTCCCGATACATTTGCAGCTGAATCTGTCCCTGCTGTTCCATCAGTTCCACCTGCCGCTCCGCCTCTCTCGCATGAGAGATCTGGTAAAACACAAAGATGATATAGATGTCCAGCAGCAGATATCCTCCCATCAGCAGCATCAGAAACGAACCTCTCGAATACTCCTGAATCGATGTGGAAATATAGGCGAAGATCGCCACCTGAAAGAGAATCAGCAGGACATAAAACACGCCCTCATGCCACCGGATGGATTTTCCCTCGCTCCGCCCGAGCAGAACGCTCAAAAGACGCACCAGAACGATCACAATGATCCAGTTCCAGACGTGGTCTTGGAAATACATGGCATCCTCGCTCAGCACTGTGACAATGGTGACACGGCGAAGCGCCGATACCAGCAGGACACCAAAGGTGTCGGCAGTCATCGTTGCCGCCACAAAAGCCCCCAGATTGAGCACCAGCAGCGGATACGGCCGCTCATACAGAATCCAGAGCAGGAGCAGCATCATCAAGCAAAAGGAAATGAAGTTCAGCGGCGGAATCCGCAGATAGCCAACCAGCATCTTCCCCGCCACGACTGCAGCCGCCAGCACGAACCGCAGCACACGGCGTTCCTTCCGGAGCTGGTACCTTGCGGACAGGAAAAACACGAAAAGAACCGCGCACAGCAATGTCGTCATACATTCCAGCTCAAATTTTACCACAGACCATCACCTCACTTGAAATAACTATGGCTGAGAAACTCAAAGATCTCCGGATACCGCCGTCTGGCGACCAGAATCACATCGCCGTTTTTCATGATCAGCGACTTTGCCTTGGTGTTGACGGATTGAATGTACTGGATATTCACGAGAAAACTCTGACTGGGCATAAGAAACAGATTGTGGTTCAGCATGTCATACAGCTGGGTAATGGTATTTTTCACCTGATGCCGTTTTTTCTCGGTGACCACCTCGATCACCCGATCTTTCAGATAGTGGAAATAATAGATCTCGTTCGGATCAAACCGTGTCAGCATCTCCCCCTCCATGAGGTAGATCTCACCCTCCTGCTCTTCCTGCTGCATGCTGCGGGCGTAGTTCAGGTAGTCCTCCAGATTCTGCACCAGCTGTTTCTCCTCCACCGGCTTCACCAGAAAGGCAAAGGGGTGGATGGTCATGGAACGCATGATGTGCTGGGAATAAGATGTAATGAAAAACAGCACCGTCCGTGTGTCACGGTTCCGCAGCTCCTGCGCCGTTTCAATGCCGTCGATACCGCCCATCTGGATGTCCAGAAAGACCACGTCGATAAACTCCTGATCTTTCAGCAGCGCCTCCCCGCTGGAAAACAGATCAATGCGGTGTGCAATTTCCTGTTTTTGAAAAAAATTTCCCACGATTCTTGCAATCTCCCTCGCCTGCGACGCTTCGTCATCGCATATTGCAATTCGAATCACACTTTTCCCTCCTATTTTTCTGTTTTTTCTCCTATCATAACATAAAACATGGTAAAAATCAAGGGAACATTTGTGAAAATTAACCACGAAGTCCCTCTATTTCCTGAAAAAAGCAGGTCGCTCTGCGCTGTTGCAGAGTGACCTGTTTCACAAATCTATGGATTATCCGGCTTGTCTCGTCAAGCCGTTTTTTTCCGGAAAACCGTACAGGAGAGCAGCCGTTCCGTCAGCACGCTGACCGCCGTGAACAGCACAAAGAGCAGCAGTGTGGTTCCGGTGGGCACTGCCATATGGAGGATATCCAGACAGAGGATGTGATCCTTGAGGAACAGACACAGGGCAACCACGGCATAGTGTCCCACCGCCGTTGTCACCGCCAGAAACGCCCGCAGCCGGTTCATGGGGTAGCACATCTTAAAGACGCCCATGATGCCCACCGTTCCGATCAGCAGGTACAGCAGGGCATTCGCCTGGGTATTCTCTCCGCCGGCGCCGATGATGCCTACGGCGTACAGAATCAGATACAGCACAAAGCACACCCCAATGGCAATGGCGTTGGGGGCAGCCCGTCGAATGGCCTCGGGCAGGAAGCGTGTTGTGACCTTCTTGGCGTTCGGCTCAAAGGAGGCAAAGAAAGACGGATAGCCCTCGATCACCAGATCGATCAGTGTGATCTGAATGGGGATGAACGGGAACGGCGTATTCGTCACCAAACAAATGGCGCACAGCAGAATGGAGTACAGCGTCTTGATAAAGAACACGCCGGCAGACTTGGTGATGTTATTGACCACACGCCGTCCCTGCATGAGGACATCCCGCAGCACGGAGAAATCCGAGTCCAGCAGCACCAGCTGCGCCACCTGACGGGCAGCATCGCTACCCTGTCCCACAGCAATGCTGCAATCCGCTTCTTTCAGGGCGAGCAAATCGTTGACGCCGTCGCCGGTCATGGCGACGGTATGCTTTTTCCGGTGCAGCGCCTCCACCAGCTGTTTCTTCTGAACCGGTGTCACACGTCCAAAGACGGAGTGCGTTTCCACAATGGCGTCGATGTCCTCGTCCCCGATCTGACTCATATCGATGTACTTTTCTGCCCCCGGCACGCCAGCCTGTGCGGCAATGGCGGAAACCGTCACCGGATTATCGCCGGAGATGATCTTTACCGCAACGCCCTCGCTGCGGAAATATTCCATGGCAGCAGGGGCATTTTTCCGGATGGGATCCACAATGGTAATGGCAGCGAGCAGCTGGATCTTCGGCAGCGCCTCCTGTTTGGAAACCGTCTCCTGTGTGATGCCTGCCAGCAGGATTCGTTTGCCCGCCTGCATGTGCGCCCGCAGCTGCGCCGGCAGTTCCGACGGGCACAGCTTTTCCGGTGCGCCCACAACAAATGTGACACCGTGGGCAAAGGTAATGGCGCTCCACTTCCGGTCGGAGGAAAAGGGAACGCTTGCCGCCTGTGCGTAGGCATCCGACCAAGTAAAATATTCGTTCAGCGCCTGAAATGTGGCATTGTTATCGGTGGTATTCTGAAGAAAGCTGCCCATAAGCTTCCGGAACTCCGCTTCCGCACCGTCTGCCAGCGGAATGACCGCCTCCACCTGCATTTTTCCTTCTGTCAGCGTACCGGTCTTATCCAGACAGAGCACGTCCACATGCGCCAGATTTTCCAGCGAGTACAGATCCTGCACCAGCACATTTTTTCGGGAGAGTGCCACAATGCCGGCAGCAAGTCCGATGCTGATCAGCAGGTACAAGCCCTTGGGCAGCATCCCCAGCAGTCCGGCAGAGGTAGTGACAACAGCATCGTAAAGGCTGTTGTCCCGCATCAGATACGCCTGCAGGAACAGGAGCACACCCAGCGGCACGATAAAGAAACCCGTCAGCTTGGTGACCTTCCGCATAGAGAGCACCAGCTCCGAGTTGATCGCCTTGGTTTTCTTTGCCTCTCTGGCGATTTTGGCAGCGTAGTTATCGCTGCCCACGTGGATGACCTGCGCACGGCACTTTCCGCTGATGACAGAGCTGCCGGAGAGCAGCGAATCCCCCGCCTTCTTCAAAATGGCGTCCGACTCACCAGTCAGGAGGGACTCGTTGACCTCCACCGTGCCCTCCACCACTGTGGCATCGGCGCAAATCTGCTTACCGCTGTCCAGCAGCAGGATGTCCTCCAGTTCGATCTCCTCCACGGCGATTTCCTGCACCTTGCCGTTTCGCTCCACCTCTGCCTTGGGCGCAGAAAGCAGGGAGAGCTTCTCAATCAGACGCTTTGCCTTGATCTCCTGCGCAATGCCAATAATGGTATTGAACGCAATGACAAAAATAAAGAACAGGTTGGACCATGCGTGAACGTACACCAGCGCAACGGCGATGAGCAGATTCAGCAGGTTGAACAGCGTACAGATGTTTTCCCGCAGAATTTGCCCGGTCGTCTTTGTGATTTTCTCCTGACGATTCATGCTCAATAAATTCCTTTCTATGATACAATCCCCCTGAAATGTAACATACTCAGCTTTTATTGTAGCACAGAAAATGAATTTTGTCAAGATATCGATTTATATATGACGAAATTATTTCATGCAGCATTTTTCTCTGTTTCGTTCACAAACCTTCCAATTGTTTCACATCTCACGGCGGATTGACAAAATATAATTTCTTTGTTATAATAAAACGGTAAGAAATTATTGAAACAGCCGTCAAAACAGGAGGAACATTATGAATTGGAAAAAAACTGCTGCCGGTATTCTGGCGCTGTGCATCTGCATGACGCCAGTTGCCATGCATGGGAAAGCGTTTCCCGGCGTTTCGCTCTCCGCATCCGCTGCTGAAACCACTTCGCTGACCTACACCGATGACAGCGTAGGCACCATCACATACCACATTGATAACGCCGGTATCCAGATCGAACAGCTGGTATTCACCGGAACGACACTCCAAATTCCCGCCGAAATCGACGGCACACCGGTGAACAGCATCGGCAGCTTTGCCCTCTCCAAGTGCACTGCGCTGGAATCCCTCACGCTGCCGGACAGCATCACCAGCATTTCATTTCAGGCATTTTCAAATCTGGAAAATCTCACTGCTGTCACCCTGCCGGACAGCATCCGCAGCATTGGCAACAGTGCATTTTCCGGCTGCACGGCGCTCACAGAAGTGCGTCTTCCCAAGAACCTCCGTGCCGTGGAGGATTACCTGTTTGCCAGATGCACCAGCTTAAAGAACGTGACTCTGCCGGAACAGCCGGACTATCTTGGCGCACTGGCATTCTCCAACACCGCACTGGAATCCATTGACATTCCGGCTTCCGTGACCAGCATTGGGGCGAACTGTTTCAAGAACTGCACCGCCCTCCAAACCGTCACATTCCGGAACGGACTGGAAACCATCGGGGACAGTGCGTTTTTCGCGTGCAGCGGTCTGACGGAGCTCTCCTTTCCCAGCACGCTGAAAACTGTGGGCAGCGAGGCGTTTAACAGCTGCTCCAACCTCAGCAGCATCTTCTTCCCCAAGAGTCTATCCAGCATCGGCATGTACGCCTTTCACAAAACCGCATGGTTCAACGCACAGTCCGAAATTGCGGGCAATCTGATCATCGTCAACAACATTCTGATCGGCAGCGGTGAACTGAGCGGAGAAGTAACACTTCCGGAAGGATTGGTGACCGTCGCTCCCGGTGCGCTGAGAAATCAGAGACTGGTCACGGGGCTGCACATTCCGGAGGGCGTCACCACCATTGGCGCATATGCATTCCAGGACACCAGCATCTCCGCCATTCAGCTGCCCGCTACACTGGAGGAAATCGGCGACTATGCCTTTTACGGAACGGAATTGGAGGACATTCAGATTCCGGATCGTGTCACCGCCATCGGCGATATGGCATTCGACAGCACACCGCTGATTCAGAAGCAGAATTCCGAGAGCATGGTATATGCCGGAAACTGGCTGATCTCCTGCGATTCCAGCGTCACCAGTGTGACCATTCGTCCGGACACCGTCGGCATTTCCAGCAACGCCTTTGCCTACAATAAAAACCTGACGGAGGTGCAGATTCCCGAGGGTGTGCGTGTCATCGGCATGATGGCTTTCAGCGGATGCGAGAAGCTGCAAACCGTGACGCTGCCGGAATCTTTGGAGAGCATTGGCACAGAAGCATTCCGCAACTGTTATGCTCTGGAGAAAATCTACATTCCGGACAATGTGACCACGCTTGGCGCCGAAGCATTTCAAAGATGCCAGAAGCTGACCGAGGCGCATCTCCCCAACGGCATCACCAAAGTTCCCAGCAATCTCTTTACAGGGTGTCAAAAGCTTGAATCTATCGCCATTCCCGCCAATGTGACGGAAATTGGAGATGCTGCTTTCTCCGCTTGCTACGCTCTTACCTCCGCCACGCTTCCCGATGGCTTAGAGCGCATTGGCTCCAGCGCATTTTCCTCCTGCCGTGCCCTTACCGCCATGGAACTCCCCGCCAGCGTCAACGAAATTGCAGTGCGGGCATTTGAAGATTGCTGGGTGCTTCAGAAAATCACCATCTGCAACCCCAACTGCGACATCTATGGCAGCATCGAAACCATCTCCAACGGCATTAAATCGAAGGAATACAGCGGACACTTTGATGGCATCATCTACGGTTACCGTGATTCCTCCGCACAAAGTCACGCCGAAGCATTCGGCATCACATTTGTTGCATTGGATGGGGTTGATTTTGACATCAACGGCGACGGCGAATGCAATTTTGCAGACTATGTTCTGCTGCAAAAATATTTGATTCGTCAGGAAAATCTCTCCAAGGGGCAACTGCCCTCGGCAGATATCAGTCAGGATGCCGCCATTAATGGCATGGATCTGGCACTGCTGCGCCAGTGGCTTTTCAAGTAATCGTAAATCTACAGATATCGCAAAAATGCGGACAGCGAATAAATCGCCGTCCGCATTTCTCATTTATTTCGCAAGGATTCATACAAACAAAAAAGCTACGGATTTTTCCGTAGCTTTCAATGGCTCCCCCAGCTGGACTCGAACCAGCGACACCGCGGTTAACAGCCGCGTGCTCTACCGACTGAGCTATGGAGGAATATCTAGAGCATTCACATGCTCTAAATGCTATGCCGGCATTGACCAATTTTCCCAGATCGAGATGATCAAGTATCGTAGGCGCGAAA